>Ga0187892_10000597_pt1 | contig 93079 bp, 74 predicted proteins | sample MA1701073metaG_FD_139345 | JGI IMG/M metagenome (GOLD analysis project Ga0187892, IMG submission 139345) | Bio-ooze microbial communities from a basaltic lava cave in the Kipuka Kanohina Cave System on the Island of Hawaii, USA - MA170107-3 metaG ... | reverse complement strand
TGAGGCGGCTTGACGCCGGTGATTCGCAAGAACGTACTGGACGGTAGCCGCGACAGGTCGCGTAATAATAAAGCGGTGACAGATCACCGCACTCCAAAGGGTCGGACTTGATCAGAGTTTCCTAAAGTGTGTCGGACAAGTAATGGCGAATGCTGGTGTGGAGTACCTGGTAAATTCGCAGGTTCGAACCCTGCCCGCCTGACTCGTCAGGCGTGATCTCTCGCCGATTTTGTCGCCATATTCCAGTTTGGGGTGAATGCCGGAAGGACTACATCACTTGGCTAAGAACCAAGAGCCTCGTGGGTGTCTGATAACACCCAGCGGTGGCAACACCGTGCTCGAAAGGTCTTTCCAAACCTTGTCACCCCTTTTGACGTGAACCTTTGGAGTGCGGTGGCAAGCGTAGCGCGACACCGCTTTGGATTTGGCGGAGTGATCTTTCTCGGTAAGACAATCCAAAGCGCCGTCGCCGCTTCGCTCTGCCGGGCGCACTCCAAAGTTCACGGGATTTTAAGCGACGAATGCAGATGGAACTACATGCCTATGTAGCACGAGGTTCCGGGTTCGAGTCCCGGTGGCTCCAAAAAGATCTCTGGGGCCATAGCTCAATGGTAGAGCACGGTTTCATCAATCCTTGTCGTCGCAATTTCGCAAGTTTGTTATGGGCAGAGAAGACTTCATCACGGATGCTCTCTACAAGCCGGACGACTATATTGGCTATCACGTCGGGCGGGCTTTGGCGGAGCTGCACCCGGAGAAAGCAATCATCGAAGGCGAGACCGGGTACTTTGACCTGGAGGCATTCGTGCGTGCAGAGAAGTGCTCGCTGGTTTATGAAACGTCGATCTTCAAACACATCAAGACAGATTGGGACGGACCTGCGAAAGACCCCGTCAAACGAATTGAGAACGCCTGGCTCAACGTCCTTTGGAAGGGAAACCTGCTGGATGTGGTTCTGGTTACCTACGGACAGCGGTGCTATCCCTCGCGACACCACTGGATAGTTGCTGAGAACAAAAAACTCGCCGAAAACTTTTTCACTGCTGTTTGTGAATGGTCGGCCGAAGTGCGCGGTGAGGTCTTGGTGTTTGAGGGTGGTGAATGGACAAGAAACAAGGACCTTTTTAAAGCGATCAAGGTTGCCACCTTCGACAACCTGATTCTGCGCCATTCTCTCAAGCAGGAGATCCAAAACGACTTTGCCCAGTTTTTTCAGGCGCGCGAGGTTTATGACCGCCACCACATCCCCTGGAAGCGTGGAGTTCTGTTCATCGGGCCGCCAGGAAACGGCAAGACCCACACCCTGAAAGCCCTGGTCAATACGCTTAGGCAGCCATGCCTTTACGTCAAGGGTTTCAAATCCGAATACGCAACTGATCAGGAAAACATGGGTCTGGTGTTCGCCCGGGCGAGAATCACAACGCCATGCCTTCTGGTGATGGAAGACCTTGACGCCATGATCGATCAGGAGAGCCGTGCTTTTTTTCTCAACGAGCTCGACGGTTTTGAAACCAACACTGGCGTGGTAGTTCTAGCCACTACCAACCACCCGGAGAAGCTTGATCCTGCAATCCTCGACCGACCAAGCCGTTTTGATCGCAAGTACTATTTTGACTTGCCGGCGCCGGCGGAGCGTTTGACCTACATCGAGGCTTGGAACAATGAACTTCAGCCGGAATTGCGCGTTTCGGAAACGATGGCAACGGAGCTTGTATCAAAAACTGAGGCCTTCTCGTTTGCTTATCTGAAGGAGTTGTTTCTCTCTTCCATGATGCAGTGGATGGCAGCGGGAAACGTATCAATGGACGAGGTAGTCCTGGCCCAAGCCGCGCAACTTCGACAACAAATGAGCGCGAACGAAACTCCCGTTAATCCGAGCAAGGGCTCCAAGGTGAGGGCACGAGTAGCAGTCTTGCTCAAAGCGCTGAAACCGCACCCGCGGTAATTTGACAGGAGAAGATACGATCCACTAAACGACACGAATCAACACGAAAATCTCTTCGTCAAATTCGAGTAATTTCGAGGATCGTATTAACCGCCAAGACGCCGAGGGTGCCAAGATAAAAGAAGAGAAACTAAACTGGTGCCTCAACTGCCTCAGCCGCTGCTTCCTTGGCGTTCTTGGCGTCTTGCCGGTCGACCGAGTTCCCGGTCTCGATCTGGCTGAGATACCCGTTTGCGTGCTTTGCGTTAAAAATCAAACATAACTTCAAACACCGTATGGTTTCGCAGAGTTCGCAAAGCAGAAAAGCACCGAAATATCATGTTTGACCTGATTGACAATCCCGAAACTTGGGAATATCTTCTCGTCGCCTGGAAACTCAAAAACAGGGGCTGAATTTTTACGAGCCGCCCAGGCACGCTAGATTTAGCCTCATAAACACTCAGCGCCTCCTCGACCCGGTAGCGACGCTGGTTCTCGTTATTGATCGCGCTGACAAATAGTCAAACTTTCGCTCGTACCGAAAAAGAAACCGTCTTAATTAAAGCTTAACCTTCGTGCGCAAGGTCATAGTGTCGACCAACGTCCCCGACGTTTAGAGCAACTTGTCTTTTGAAATAACTTTGGGAAGCCTCGCAGCTGACGAAGAAGGGCCTATCTTTATTAATACGCCGCAGCTCTCATCCGGCTGAATTTTGATTCTCGGCGCTTGGCCCTTCCTTCAATCAAGACTGACGGTGATTTCTGATGTTGTATCCCCTAAGAAACACGAGCGTGCTTCTCTGGGACGCGAATCCCGAGCGTTCGCGCTTGGTGGGTCAAATTGTCAGTTCCTGCGGGGCACGGTCGAGGGAAATCACTGACATCTCACACCTCGTCGGCATCAAATACTCTTCGCATCAATGTGTCGCTCTAGTGGGTCTGGGAGAATCACATGAGCAGGCGATCGGTAGTTTGAATGTAATTCGCGCCCTCAAGTTCAAGGGACTCAAGGTGATCTCATATGCTCCTGAGCTCTTTTCCTGGCCGATTGCCGTACGCTGCCGAGCGCTCCTCAGTGGCGCTTCGCTCTTGTTCGATTCCTCTGCCGATACCTTTTCTGAAGAACTCCTGCAATCTTTGATCAAACTCTTGAAGGTTGAGATCGAAGGCCATCGTGAAGACGAACAGATTAAGAGTCAGATGAAGAGCCTGGGGATCATTGGTGATAGCGGAAAGATGATGTCAGTTTTTCGGTGGGTCGTGAGGGTCAGTGCGCTCAGCGATTTTCCAGTTTTGATTACCGGAGAGACTGGCACCGGGAAGGAACTGGTGGCTAATGCCCTTCATCGGCTGGATCCAAAGCGACGTACAGGTCCATTTATTGTGGCAAACTGCGGAGCCATCAGCTCCGGCCTGGCCGAGAGTGAATTTTTCGGCCACCGCCGGGGCGCTTTCACCGGAGCCGACTCTGAACGAAAAGGGCTCTTCCGCTCAGCTAAAGGCGGAATTCTTTTTCTGGATGAGATTGGCGAGCTGAATGAATCCCTTCAAGCAAAATTGCTGCGGGTCCTTCAGGAAAAGCGCGTTCTCGGCGTAGGCTTCGATGAAGAGATTCCCGTAGACGTTCGAGTCGTCGCCGCCACCAATAGACGTCTCGAAGAGATGGTTAAGTCAGGGCGTTTTCGCGAAGACCTCTATCACAGATTGAATGTACTTTCCGTTAATGTCCCACCGTTGCGCGACCGCCCTGATGATCTACAGCCTTTGATTGAACATTACCTCGAGAAGTATTCATCGCTGAGTCAGAACCGGACGAAGACAATCAACCTCGACTTCGTCGACGCACTGATGCAGGTTGATCTGCCCGGCAATGCCAGGCAATTGGAGAACATTGTCAGGGCCGCGCTTCTCACGAGCGCCGACGATTCCCCATTAAGCCTGAGTGATCTCACGCCAGCCGTTTGGCGTCAGATATCTGACGAAATAGATCTGACCGAGCAACGTGCGGATGTTTCTAAGTCAGAACGGACGTCTGAAGATGCGTCTCTCGTAGATCTACAATCCTATTTCCGGCACATTCTCGAAGAAAATAGCTGGAACTTGCCAAAGTCTCTCGATCATTGCGAAAGGTTGTTGTTGCTTTGCGCCCTCCAGTCGGCACGAGGTAACCAGTCGCAAGCCGCACGGCTTATGGGTATCACGCCTCGAAGTGTTTACAACAAGCTGCACAAGCACAAGTTGAATGTTTAGCCTTCTGTCCTACATGCTGTAGGAAGCCGTGGAAGTAGGAATTAGCCGCGGATTTACGCGGATGAACGCGGATCAGAGGAGAAGAAGTAAGCCACAGATCTTCACAGATAGTCACGGATCAGACGGAAAAGGGTTAAACATGAGGTGCCGGATCATACAGGAGTTTGAGAAGGACACTCGTCACCGTTTAGCGATTTCACATCAGTGTCATCGGTTAATCCGTGGCTTATTTGTCTCCTCTGATCCGCGTGCATCCGCGTAAATCCGCGGCTAATTCCTACTTCCACAGCTTCCTAAAGCATGTAGGACAAACTCTTTCAAGGCGCACAACCCTAACCGGAAAACCTTTTCCGCCTTCGGAAACGCTTTTCCGGAAATAGTCTTCCACTCGGAACTTCAATCAGACCAACCGATCTCACGTAGCAGTTTTCTACTCTCACGCGGTTCAATCACTTACGCGTCATCGTTATCAATCCATCGGCATTGGCATGTTCATTGCCAGCGAGGGTTCTGATGTTTGGAGCTGAAGAATTGAACGGCTTGAGATGGAACGATCGTGGATTTGAAGAACCATACCGTGGATTTCAGAATCTGCGACATCTTCTATCCTAAATGGCAACAGATCCTCTTCGAGCTTCATGGCAATGATGTTTTGCAAGGCCGGGTTGTCGATCTTTCAGACAGTGGGGACGTCGATGGCTCGTTCGTAGAGGTCCAGGTTGAGGGGCTTCCGATACTTTTGATCATACCGCTCGAAAGGATTCTCGGCGTTTGTGAATGATTCAGTTGTCCAGCCGCTACGTCGTTCCTCGAATTCAAGTCTTGCGTGTGCCTCGAGGAACATCCGGCACTCTCGTTACTGCCAGGATCATCAGCCGGCTTATTAGGGACGGAGCGAAGGACTTTTACGTCAGACAGAAGGCAATTGAGATCTTTCGGAAGTACGCAGTCAGGCCCAAGAACAGATTCGGCGAAGTTTGTGCGCTCTTTGATTTCGTTAAGCGGAATGTCCGTTACACGCGCGACATCTACCGGGTAGAGCTCTTGCACTCGGCCCGTCGCATGCTGGAGCTACGCGCCGGCGATTGCGATGACATGACGATTCTTTTAGGCGCCATGTTGATGTCAACCGGACACCCCGTACGACTCATACTCGCAGGTTTCAGGAAGAATAAACCGCATGCATATACCCACATTTATCCGGAGGTCAGGGTTGGCAGTCGCTGGATCGCTATCGATGCGACTGTAGATGAACCGATCGGCTGGGCGCCGCCGGCGATGTGGAAACGCGTTTGTGAAATCAAGAAGGAGACCGATACATGCTCTATCAAGACGCGCTAACAGGAGCTTTACACGAAGCGCCTGATGGTCAGCTCTATGAACCGGATTTCGCAGAGTATCCATACAACCTGGGTGAACCAGTCTTCGATGGACTTGGGAATCCGGTAGGCTTTCTACCGTTCTTACCCAAGATTGCATCGCTTGCATCAAGCTTTCTGCCAAAGATAGGCGGAATGGTCCAGAACCTCCTGCGTCCCGGTGGAGCGCCAGGTTTACCATCTCCGTTGTCAGCATTGCAGTCGGCAATACCAGGATTGGCGCCACCCATGCCGGGACCGATGGGCCCGTTCGCGCCGCCGCCGCCGCCGATGTATGGACAACCACCACCCGGCTGGATTCCCCGGCCGAATCCGTACACCGGAATCCCCGGGCGGCGAACGTACATGCGTTGTGCTGTGTGGCGAGGACCAGGAGGTCTAGTTCCAATGATTGCTGCCCAGACGCCTGCGCAACTACCTGCAGCGGCAATCCCTGCGGCGGCCGCGGCCGCTGCGCAAACAGCGGCGGCGATGGGTTATCGGCGACGACGTCGCCGGCGGTAAGAGGGCGAAGTTCTTCAGTGGAAGAGCCTTGAGAGGAATCGTCTTCAGTGGGTTACCTCTTGCTGAATGAACCTGGATTGAAAATTGGTTGGCGAGAGAACTGCGATCTTCAATCAGCGCGAAAACTGTTCGACCGATTTCATTGTTTCGCGCCGTCGGATGTGATTCGTGAGCCATGTCGAAGAGTGATTCCCAAAGTTTTGGTCAGCCTGGGCGAGCTCCGTGGCTTGATTTACAAATCCGACAAGTGGCAAAGAGGCCGACCCCGGACGTACATCCATTTCATGGAAACATCGCCGCGCCTCGCATGCGATTCTGAAGGTAAGCAGCTGTACATCATCGGTGGGAACTATCGGGTGACGCCGCGAGGTATCGACGGTTAGTAGTTCAGTTTCGCCGCAATCCAACAAGCGAACTCAGATTTTTTGCATCAGATCGGTTCTATGAAAAACAAACGCGGATTCGACGAAGTAATGATCGTCAATCCCGGTCAACCAGGATCCGACGCAACTCAGAGAGTGAGGCTTATGAGATTTCACAACGTTTATCCGCCTGAGATGGGCGGTTATGCCGAACCGGGTTACGGCTATTACGGAGAACCAATCGAGGACTACGGCTACTTTGCTGAAGACCCATACCTGTCGGAAGACTTGAACTACGGCCAGATCGATCCCACGTTCGGATATTACGGGGAACCCGATCTGGCGTATGGCTACTACGGTCAAGTCGATCCTGCGCTTAGTTACTACGGTCAGGTTGATCCCTCGCTCGGGTACTACGGGCTGGGCTACGCGCCGATGGGCGCATGGGGCGAACCGAACGCCTACGGACAGGTCGAGCCCGTCGGCTATTTCGCCGAGGAGTTTCCTGTTGGGTACTACGGTGAAGAGTATCCGGTGGCCGGATATGCCGAGGACTTTCCCATGGGCTACTACGGTGAAGACCCGTATCAGGTTGGCTATTACAGTCAGGTGCCGGAAATGGTCGGCTACGGCGAGCCTGATTTGCAGTACGGCGAGGAGTATCCAGGCGTGGCCTATTACGGGGAACCCGATGTCGCAAACTACGCCGGTTATGTGCGCGACGTTCCGCCGCCATTCAACGCTGGATGTCCGCTCCCAACCAATCTCAGCGGCTTTGACGACGTTGATGGCTACTCGACTCCCAGGACGGTGAATGCGACGTGTGCTCAAATCACGCCGCAACCGGGGTCGGAGCCGTCGCCTCCGGAGACTTTCAAGCCTCTTTGGTAAACAAGCAGCTTCGACTTTGAATTTGGAGATTGCATAGAGACAACGCAGACAGCAGGAGGATTTGCAATGGCTATCGTACAGGGCATTAGAGAGAAAGTTCATCTACCGATATACGACTCGTTATCGGTGGAACCAGGAAAGCAGCTCCGTGAAGCAGAGCCTTCAAGTACGTTGAAGTTTTTCGTCGACGTTCAGAAGAAGACGAAGCTGGAAACAAACCTTCAGTCAGCGTCGCTGCTTCCCCATTACAACACCTTCGAAGCCAGGGCTATGCGAGTTGTGATCAGCGACTTACCGCCTGAGTTTCCGGAGAGAAGTGAGACGATCAGCTTAACGGACAGCCCATATGACGTAACCGACGACGAGGATAACCCGATCCTCTTGAATGCGGACGGGGTGGTAGTGGTGGGTACGGGTGGCGCTACCGGCACCCCTATAACCGCAGATCTCGATTTAGGACTCGATCGCGTCATGGAGCTGTTGCGAGAAGCACGTGAGAGCGAAGAGAAAATCGCAATCATTGATGTGGATGAGCCCGGAGTAATACTGTCGGCTGGAACTACCGAGCTCGGTGACGCTCAGGTTGATGACGTCGCAGAGATCGGTGGGAGCATCGAGATTTCGCGTGGAGAGCTCGAATTTATCATTTCCGAGCTGGATGAAAAATTCCAACCACCGGCCGAACAACTTCGCCCCAACGATGGCGCAGGAACCGTAATTGGCAAGTTGATCTATAACACCGTGACGACCCTGTACGTCGGCGAAAAGATCATGATTCAAATGCCGACCTGGTTTTTCCCGGCCGGCGCCGGCCCCTACTCTGAGAAGGCAGGCATAACGACTCACGGCGAGCCTTCGCCCACGGCGACGTTCCGTTTCGCCGAGCCGATTTACATCGATAAGCAGCAAAACTTCCGTGTCGAAATGGAAGTGCCCGACACGGACACGTTGAAAGAGATCCAGAAGATTTATGGCCCGATGAATATTTGGGTGGTCCTGGATGGCTACATGACTCGCGACGTTCAGTAGTTTTTTGACCAGTCGACTCCAGTTGGACTGATCATCGAGGTTTGAAGCCAACATGATACCCGCACAGCAAGCACGCTCACGGGGCGCGATTCGAAGAACTTCCCCCAGCCTTCAGGCCCGGGGAAGTTCTTCCCCGTCGGTGATTCCATTCGATCACGCAGCGACGTTTGAGTTGAAAGGCATTCCGGGAAACATCATCCAGGATGTAATCAACATAAGCTCGGACGGCGTATTTGTGGCTGTGGCGATCGGATATGGGTTTGAGGAAAACCGTGCACGCGAAATTGAGCTCGGCGATCCACCAAACACCAATCCGGCTTCGCCAGGTCAATTAACGCTCTCAAGGATTCCCACCAGTTCGCTGATAGATGGATTTAGGGTTAATCCGGCTTTTGAACAGGTAGTTTTTGAACCCGAGCCGGAGCAACGAAATGGTCGTATCTCCGCGATCCGGGAGAGAGTTTTTTCAACGCTGCCGATTACGCGAGACTACGAGGCAAATCTGATTCAGCGAATCAAACCAACTGAGGAGATCTCGTTCCTTTTCAGCATTGTCGATACCGCCACCGGTCGCGAACTTCAGGATGAACCAACTCATAACCTGGCATCGCTGGGAAAAAGCAACGGTGAAAGACCTTTTCGGCCGTTAGCGCAGCCCCTCACTTTTCAGCCCCGATCGACCGTGCGCCTGCAAATCGTCGAGCGATCCGAAGGAGTGAAGGGAACTCTCTTTATCGTTCTTTACGGGTACAAGGTTTTTGGGTCGGGTGCTCCCGCTGGCTCGGGCACGCAACTGTTGACAGCACTCAACCGGGAGCCATCAGATCGGGTTATTCCTTTCGATTACGTCGCTACATTTCAATTAGGTGGACGGCCAGGCAACCTCCTCGAGACTGAAATTCCAATCAATGCCGAAGGAGGTTTTGCTGCTACTTCGATCGGTTATGGACTTGCCGTCGAAAATTTGGGTGTACGACTGAACAGATTGACCGCACCCGTCGACCTCGCAGCCCTTACGCTCGATCAGTTTCCGGCTAGTGCGCTTCAGGATGGAATTCGCATCCGGCCGAATTTCATTCGGGTTGGCCTCTTTCCAGGTGGCTTACCGGCTAGCGGCTTAACCACCGAGCTTGCGAACAATGTCTTCGAACGATTGAACCAGCCCGAGGACGTTTCGTTTCGGTATTCAATCTCGGATAGTGGCTCGGGTCGGGAATTACAGAACCAGCCAATCAACAACATAGCGGGCCTCGGCGTGGCCGATGGCGATCGGCCGTTCAAAAAGTTGGCGAGGCCCATGGTGTTTCTACCTCGCTCAACTATTCGAGTCACTGTGGAAGAGAACTTCGGCAGAGGAGCTCTGTTCATTGTTTTCCAGGGTTACAAAATTCTGGGCGGGACTTCGGCGAGACCGGTGTTGCCTGGGGCAGGGAGAACCAGACGACGATGACTCCAATGCGCGGTCCAAGTTTTTCTCAAGCCTCCCCCGGAACAGCGAGCTCCGCCCGTGCGACTCCGTTCGACTACGCGTTTCGATATGAGCTGACTGGCATTCGGAACACCGTAATTAACCAGACCATCACGATCAGCATAGAGTCCACCTTTACCGCCGTCTCGATCGGCTACGGCGTTGTCCCTAAAGTGACGCCGATAGTCTTTGGTCCTACACCGCCACAGGATTCCGACGATCCTCGCGACTTCTTATCAATTTCGTTTGGTCAGGTTTTAACCGGTCTCTCGGCTAACTTAGAGGAAACCTTCAGGACATTACCCGGTGAGACCGGGCCCGAAGCCGTTTTCAGAAACGGCATAAAGCTCAACCCTGACGTAGCCGAATTCGCTCTTCAGGGAGTACGCCTGCTGCGTGGGAATGACGTACCTGACAACGTGAGAGAAAGGCTATTCCAGGTAGTGGGTTCTCCTTCCGAACAGGTTCAATTCAAGTACGCCTTGTTCGATGAGGGATCCGGCCGCGAGTTTCAAAACGAGCCGATTCTGAATATCGCCGGGCTTGGTTCAGCCGATGGTGAACGTCCGTTTCGCTACTTCGCGACACCAATAGTTTTTCCACCGCGCACCACAATCCGTATGGAGGTGACAGAACTCTCTGAATTCAAAGGCACACTCCATGTGTCACTACATGGTTACAAAGTTCTGGGCGCCGGCAATGCTCCAACTGGAGCAGCACGCCGAACGAGGCGCCGGCGTTAGAAGCTCTTTGGAGTGCGGCGACCAGTCGCCGCCTTCGTAATACGCGACCTGTCGCGGCTACCGTGGGTTACGTTCCAGCGGATCACCGGCGTCAAGCCACCTCAGACCAAAGTGCTGACGGGTCAGCGCACTCCAAAGTGGTAGTTGATCGCGCAACCGACGACAAGCTGATGAAGCATGTCGGACAAGAAGTAAATGAGCAGCGTCATAACATTGCAGAACGAGACGAGCGGGTTGTGCGCGGCCTGTAATCTGCCGCTCGACTCGCAAACGTTCGACGTTTCCAACATCGAAGAAGTCCCTCAGCTTGGTGAAGAGGTTTTGTTAGCTCGGTTCGATTTGCCGGCGCAGTACTGCGGCGTCCTTCAGTATTTTTCACAGTACACGGATGCGTTCGGAAGAGACTGCTCCCAAATCGCAACTCCCGGTCTCGAGTGGAGAATTCTGACGAACAACCAGGCGCTGTTTCCTTATTTCGATTTACGAAGAATCGTAAATCCGTGGGGTTATGGCAGCTTCCCCGTAAACATACGAATGGATGAAGCGACCACCGTTGAGTTTGTCGTCCGAGGAGTTACACCAACTGGAGTTAGTACGGGTGACGAACCGTTAAATTTTGTAGGCGGCAGGCTGGTCGGCAAGTTCTGGTACAACGCCGCATACGGTGATGTGGTCAAGCGCCGAGCGTGAAAGTTGGGTTCCGGTCTCATCAGGCAGGGCGTTTCGTATTGATTCCCCGCCGGAGAATGGAATGGTGACCGGCGAGCTGGCGCGGGAACTTCATGACGTCTTTGAACGGTTTGCTCGCGACGCAGCATTTGATGAACGAGATCGAATCGGCATCTTTTTGAAGCCAGGTATCTTCGGCCATCACAAAGTTGGACGCGCCGCAGACATTTACGCGGTGGGCGGAGTTGGACTTGATGTTTGGAAGCGCCGTTGGGACGAGGCCCACAAACGCGCCGCGAGTGCAGTTGATGAACACGAGCGGCGGTCAATCAAGGATGAGGAACGACGGCAGAATCTGGGATGGCGATTGTATAAGGCGTTGCAGTTCTATGGTCGCTGGTTCCAACCGCGCGGTTATCCGGTCCAGCTGTTTGGACCCTGGACCAGAAGCGAAGGCCCCTGGAAGCCTATTAGCGACTTCCTGCTCAACGCTCACCGCGACCATATACACGTCGCGAAGTAGCACAGACTTTAGTCTGTGTAAGTTGCGCGAGAAAGTTGCTTGAACACACAGGCTAAGCCTGTGCTACGTGGCAACGGATCGTAAGAGCTTGGGCTTTAAAAGTCGAAAAAGGTGTCCACTCTCATTCACACCGTGGCTTTGGCTCGGTGTTATGTGCAGTAACGAACTCCCAGAAACCGTTTAAACGGTTTCCAATTGGCTGTCGGAGTCCAGATCACCGCGCTAAAGCGACGGTGTGAATGAGAGAAATTGTTTGAAGAAGTATTTTTAGAGCAAAGCCGATCGCGGGATCGCGGTGGCTCAGGTTTGGGAGGGTCGGATCATGCGACATCTATCAACTCAAAGAATCTTTTTCGACGGAGGACGAGACTTCGGGCCGACTACCGAAGCCGGATTCGTTGATCCTCAGCAGCTCCTGCTGCTGGCCATCGAACGCGCGCTGGCGCCACCGGTAGTTCACATGCGCAGCACGCTTCAGCCGATGCGGATCATCGTCGTTGAGCCAAACTCCTTTGCTCAAAGCGACATTACCTACGAAGCGGGTCCAGAGCCACGAGTGCTCTTGCCGCACGTACTGGGATCTTCGCCACACGCGGAGCCGCGTTTTCACCAACGCATTATCCAGGGAGAGATCCTGAGCGATGAAAACGGGAAACTGTTTGAAAAACTGGGGAGTCGCATCCGCGAAGTTCACCAACTAGCCAGCGGTTCGTCTGGCGAGCTTATTGAGTTAGTTCCGGCCGGTTCTCCCAGACTGCGTCTGATCGGCCCTGCTGCTGAGCCCAAACCAGTTAAGTCTCACGAGAAGCCTGTCACAGCAACTACGCGTGCGGTACAAAGTGATGCTTCGCAGTCCGGATTCATACCGCTTTCGCCATCAACTGAGAAATCCACGCTTCCCACTCATCGAAAGCTGTTTGCAGATCCCGGTCAATGGCGTGTCGTTTTTTGGGGTGAGTTCAAGGAAATTCTGTCAGCGCAGTTAGCCAATCCCGAGCGGCTTCGCGACAACTACCGGCTTCCTTGTTACGTTCAAGTCTTTGAGACCGAACGTGCAGTCAGCATCGACGAACTTGCCGCTGCTTATGTGCTGGAGAATAAGCAGCAGACTCCGCTCTATTTCCTGACCAAAGACCTGGCCCAGAAACTCGAACTGGTTTCGTTGCTGCCGCCGCTGGCTGCGCAGCTCGCAAACGAAAGGAGGGCGCCGCGCACGCTCCTGCCTCATGAACGAGTGTTTCGGCTTCTGGTAGCAAACGATCCCACGGTGGATGTCGGAAGCGGCAAAAACAAGACTCAGACGTCTGAGAAAAAGACGGTGGCTTTGTCAGATTCAAAAAAAGAAACTGAGTCGACGGCATCACCACCGGCTCTCAAACAGACGATTCCAGGTCGTTTCATCAAAGACTGGGAATTTCACATCAGCCGGGATGAAGCGCTCTACGATATCAACACTAAACCAACGCTTGTTAGTTCAGTGCGCAGATTCTTAGGACGTTTTCGATTCATCCACAGAAGAAACGAATTTCAGAAGTGGCAGTCGTTGCTGGCCGGGAAATCCACTGACGAACAGCTCTGGGAGGTACGCCCGCCGGCTGATTTGCTTGCCCATCCTTTTGTGAATACGTGGGTGACGAGAACCCTGACGCTCGGCGGATACGATCCAAACAAGATGACCACGGAGTGGGAAATATTCTGGCGTCGGAAACTCTGAGAACCGGCGACCCCGTTGTGCGAATGATAAGCAAAAGGACGATGACTATGAGGAGGAGACATATGGCAACCGCACCCAGGTTACTCGCGGAGGCATCCAGGCCCTCAGACTTCGACGTTGAAGTAATCGCCTCAGTTCAGGCTCAGAAGAAACTTCCAGAAGCGATTACGAACCAGGAACAAAAACGCAAAGAGGCTGAGATTGAACTGGCGCGCGTCTTCGCCAGAGAAACTCGAAACGGTGTTATCGATGCGGAAGCGGCGTTTCAGAGGTACGAAGCGTGGCGAGTCGCTGACGAGCGCGCAGCGGTGAGGATAGCAGCGCTGATGGTCCTGAAAAAGAAAGTAGAACTGCTGGTCACGAAGCTCAGGAAGGAAAACGCTGCGGCAATGAAGGCTGCGCTTAGCAAGAGGATTGACGAGATCCAGAAAATTCTTGACGAGAAGAGTGAGGCGGACAGCGATCTGAAAGACGAAATGGCGCTGCTTTTAGAAGAGATCAAAAGAGCCGACTCGCCTCCGGCCGCCGCATCAGGATCGGTCCAGGCCGCAGCGAAACGCAGTAAAAAGGCGACTGCGAGCAAGAAGCGTGCGCCCAGGAAGCAGGCAGCGAAGAAGTGAAGATGGTTCCTGGTTTGGGCGATCCAGCGTAACGGCTTTGCCGCCTGATGTGAGGCGGCGGCTCTGCCCCGCCGTTGCCCTGCTCTTAGCTTTTTGGGGCTATGCCCCGGTTCGGCTCTTCGACTTTCAGTCTTCCAGGGCAAAGCCCGACCCAAGGGCGTAGCCCAAAGCTAACTAGAGCGACTTACGGCGGGGCAGAGCCACCGCCTCACATCAGGCGGCAAAGCCGTTGCGCGAACAGCAATGACTTTGAGACCAGGCTACGTTTGCTCTCAGTTTGGCGCCTGCTGAATGTGATGTTCTGAGGTGATGAAACTTAGTTTCCATGGCGTACCTTTCGAGCAAAAAGGATGAAGACTATCTTGGCGGTCTTGGATGTGGACCGAAGTGCAGTTGTGGTCCGTGCCAGTCAGGCAATCTAAGCGAATGGTACGAGAAGGAAGAAGAAGATGAGCCGCAATCACGCGCGGCTCCGGTCAAAGGTTCCACTCCTCCACTTCAGCGTTTGTCGGGTTGGCGTGGACTAAGCGAGTGGTACGAAAAGGAGGAAGAAGATGAGCCGCCACCACGAACTGCTGTCAAAGCCCCGGCTCCTACACCTCAGCGTTTGTCTGGCTGGAACCGATTCGGATTTGGCAACGTCCCCTACGGGCATCGAGGATTCTTGTCCGAAGCGCCGGCAACCGCGTCCGGAGTTCTTGCTGACCCGCGCGTAACTTCTCAACTCCCGGCGGTCGGGCCCGGTTTCTACACCTACTACGCAACTGATGCGCGGGGTCGACTCGACAGTCCACCCGGTTACCACCGTTACGCACTTCCTGCAGTTATCCGCGCGATTCAATCAGTGGCGGCGGAGTGGCTACGTCTTAATCCACGTGGGCCAAGGTTGGGATTCGGTGATCTCAGTTTGCTGGGTGGAGGCCGAACACCCCGTCACGGGGCCCACCAGAGAGGACTCGAAGTAGACATTCGGCCGCTTCGAATAGATGGACGGGAGATTCCGGCTACTCACACTGATCCAAACTACTCACGCGCACTGACCCAACAACTCGTCGATGTGATCAATCGAAACCCGATTCTTCGCGTGCGCGTGATTCTCTTCAACGATCGAGGAGTCCGCGGGGTCACGCCTTTCGCCGGCCATGACAATCATCTTCATGTTGGGTTTCTCCCAGTTGGCGCCACTTCCCAACCGAGTCAGTCAGGACAAACTGTTTCGCGAGCAGCCGGAGGAGGTCCGAACGGCGCGACAACCGGCGTTAAGAACGCTTCACCGGAAATCGTCAGAAGGACCAATCAGATTTTCAATGCCCGTCATCCGGATCTGCGCGGTCGTCCGATTCGCCCTGGTGAATCTCAACTCGCAGCTGAGTGGCGGTCGATCAGAGATGGATTGCTGCGAGGCGGTGGTTCTAACGGATCAAACGGAACTGCGCCGAGTTCGACACCTGCGACGCCTCGTCCGGCGCAGTCGGTCTCTTCGCCAGGGCTTGATCCGCTTAACAAGCTTGCTGATGTCCATCCTGAGCTGGCCCAGCGCATACGTCAGATGGCGGGTGACCTCGCCGCGCGTGGTGTGAACTTGACGATCACCCGGAGTGGAGGTCGCAGAACATTCCCGGAGCAGGACGAACTCTACGCGCAGGGCCGCACCCGGCCGGGAAACATCGTTACCAATTCCCGCGGCGGATTGAGTAATCACAATTACGGGTTGGCAGTTGATGTCGTTCCGTTGGTTAACGGCCGGCCCAACTGGAACGTGCCTGCATCGGTTTGGCAAACCATTGGAGATGCCGGCAAGCGTGCAGGATTGAACTGGGGAGGCGACTGGCGGTCTTTCAAGGATCCGCCGCATTTTGAGTTGCCGGTTGGAATGAGTGTTCAGGAATGTTTACGAATTCACCAGCAGGGGGGAATACCTGCCGTTTGGGCGGAAGCCAACCGGAGGTTGCAGAGGATACGGTAACGCTGACCGCGCGAGGTTAGCGCTAGCTGAAGACTGAAGCTCTACTACGAGTTTCAGGAAAGGTTTCGATTACGTGAATTCATCACTAAGGATGACCATTCAACTAGCGCTGAAGGCGCGGCAGAAGGTAGCCAGGGGCGAGCGCGGAGCGAAGCGGAGCGCGCTGCCCCTGGATCAGTGGGGCTAGCTGAAGGAGCCCTGAAAGGGCGATAGAACCGCGTGACTAACGGAGGAATAGGTCGAGTTTACAACCTTGAAATCATCGCTCATGGATCAGACAGATCATTCTGTCGCCCCTTCGGGGCTCGAAAAACCTTGGCGGTGCTGATCCAGGGGCGGCGCTCTACGCTTCGCTCCGCGCTTGCCCCTGGCTACCTTCTGTCGCGCTTCCAGCGCTGGTCGAGTCGTATCAGTTGAGCCGAGAAACGTGTCGATCACGAGATGCTCACAGTTCCATCAATTGCATGTGCGACGCGTCCCTATAGCCACTTGGCCACGAACTACGACGCCACTGTCGGAATTCCGTTCTTCCGTCGTACGCGCGAAGCATTTGAACGGTTGATCAGGCGGTATGGCATCTCGTTTCGAACTGCGGCCGACATCGGGTGCGGTACCGGACTTTTTGCAAAATATTTGAACAGATCCTGGCGCGTGCCGGTGATCGGCGTCGACATCTCCAGGGACATGCTCGGGATCGCAGCTCGCAATTGTCGTGGATTGCGAGTCTGCCTTCTCCGGCAGGATATTCGCTCGCTGCGTCTGCCGCTGCGAGTCGATCTAGTCACGTGCAACTTCGACACGCTGAACCATCTCGTCGAAGACGGCGATTTAGTTAAGACCTTTCGCAGCGTGCATAGGAATTTGAATCCCGGTGGACACTTCATCTTTGACATGGTCTTGCACTGTGGTCCTTTGGGCGGACCGCGACGGTATGCACGGCGTTTCCGTTCTGCGAGCCGCGTGGTGATGCAACGGGTTCAATGGGAACCCATGCGCAAGCTGTTGTCGATTGCAGTGTCGATTCGTTCACGCAGTTCGCCTCGAACTGTTATGGAAGTTTTCAAGGAGCGGGCTTACTCGCCACGGGAGATCGGAAGGGCGCTGCTTGAATCAGGATTTGTCATTCGTGGAGTACATGACGCGGCAACGATGGCGATGGCCAAAGGATGTCCGCAACGAATCATCGTCGTGGCAACGAGGAAGAGTTGATGACGGAGTCTCGTACTAAAGGAGATTGTCATGTCCTATGCTCAAGCTGTCCGGGAATCAACGCTCGGTTTTTTCGGTTCTGGATCAAATTGTGGTTGTTCGAATTGTTCGCGGCCTCGTCTCGGTGAACCTGCGCCTGCCGCGCTACCTCGGCCGGTTTTCCGTCTCGACTGCACTGCTGCTAACTGTCCTCTGCCGACCCTTCAACAATGCCGGGACACGGTGAGACTCGCGGCGGCGGATGCGATTCGGCTGTGCATACGAGCAGCTGAACGACTGGATGCCGCTCATCCTGGAACGGTCGCTCACTTTGTACGCATATTTGGCCACCGCCCGACGCGGCCGGTTCCCTGGGCCAACAATCGTCCCTCAGGAGAAATCGTTGCTCACCGGTTGCGCAGAGTTGCTGAAGCGTTGCACGGACGCGTAGTGCACTTCCAATGTGTTTGTCCCGGGGCTCCAGCAGGAGTCAATGGAAGGACGAACGCCGCAGTAGATCCGAACATCATCCGTCTATGCGCCAGGTTCTGGAATCGGGTTGCGACGGCAACGCTTAACAACCGCAACTTCCGGGCAGGTGTAATCCTGCATGAGATGCTGCACCTGATCTATCACCAGTTCTTTCATCATGCGGGGCATCCGAGCGGTGATCCGGAAAGGCATCGCGACAACTCGCATTGCTATGAGGCGTTTGTGTTGTTAGCTAATGGTCTAAATCCTGAACAAGGCGACCTCGACGCCTGCGCAGCACGGCCGTTTTAAGAGAGGTCAGAAATGTACATCACAACAGTCGATCGGCCGTTCGGCCTGAGCTCTTATCTGGGGCAAGCAGTCGCCCAACAAATTGATTGGTGCCAGAGACGACAAGCTATTGCGGCGGCGGCGCGGGCCGAAGAGGCGCGTTGGACTGCTCCAAACGGTCAGAAGATTCTGGAGAGCCATGCGTCGCGTTTGCCAGTCCTTAGGAGTTATTGGGAAGCCGTGCCGGTCGCTAACGCCGCCTTTTCAGCAGCAAGGTCGGCTGCTGACGACGAAGATTTCCCGTGGAGCGCCGCCTTCATCTGCTTCGTGATGAGGACCGCTGGAATTCTGCCGGCGGACGGATTCGTATTCGGCCAAAAGCACATAAGCTTCATTGTGGGTGCGTTACGCAACCGTGAAAGATCCGATCGCACCAGACCCTTCTGGCTTGTAGACGCCACTGAACTGCAAAAAGAAGCCACGCCGGCACCGGGTGACCTCTTGTGCTTCAACCGGTGTATCCGCAGCAACAATCCACAGCACCATTGCGGCGGGCGTCCATCACGACGCCGCACCACTCACACTTACTCGAATCTCAGAGCGAGATTTTGGGGGTCCGTGGCAAATCAGAACCGGATAGCTACCGGCAGCTCACACACCGCGATTGTCGTCGGCACAGTTGAGCAGGGCGGCCAGAGATTTGTCGAGACGATCGGCGGCAATGAAGAAAATTCGGTCAGGGTCACACGCTTTCCAATTGATCAGCACGGCAACATTCCCAACCCGCAGGCAAATCACATTTTTGGGATGATCAAGATCGTGGGGTGCTAATTCCGATTCGAACAACAGGCGGTAACGGTCAAGCAGCTCAGTCTTAACGGAATGAACGATCCACTAAGTTACACGAACCCGCACGAAAGCCAATCACGCGAACTTGGTTCGTGTCGTTTCGTGTGGGTTCGTGGATCGTATCGCCTTGGGTGCGGCAGAAGTCCGTGCTGCGTAATCTCACTGAACTCAGTGTCTTTGGTGTCCACTAGATCCGGATGAAAGAATCAAAACTGAGCGACTGAGATCCCGGTGCCTTAATGAGTGAGGTGAAGACGATGTATTTTGCAGACGAATCGACCACGGCCACAACTGAAGAACCAACAACTGAAAAACCAGCAACCGAAACTACTGCGCCACGCGATTCACGACCCGACTCGCTTTCTTGTGAGGAGCGGTGTCGGAAAGAGGCTGAAGCATCGACGGGAACCCGCACCCGGGAATTCGTCCGTTCCCGGCCCCGCATTCGGAGGCGGCGAGTGTATTTACGAAGAGTCCCTGTGGCTGCTAGACAACTAGGAGGATACGGATTCGGTGAGCGCACACGTGTAACGAGTCCACTCACTTCCGGACCCCCCTATCTCCCATATCTAACGTTGGACAACTTCGTTCACGGCTCGTGGTCACTGACTGCTCCGATCCTCGATAAGATCAGATTCCTTGCGGGAGCGGTCGATGCAAGTTGGAATTCACCGAAACCGATCGTAGAGATACGGCTCGTGGGTCATACAGACAATACCGGTCCGGATAATTTCAACGTTAGCCTTGGTACGATGCGCGCTCAATCGGTAGCGAAGGAGTTGGCGAAGTACCCCGGCGTGACGAACCGCGTGGCGGTTGTCGTCGGTAAGAGTCCTGGGAAAACTCAGCCTACCGGAGATAATAGAGCCCCGTCGGGAAGGGCACTCAATCGCCGGGTCGAAGTGTTTGTCATCTTCGGTGTTAAGCCTTCACCGCCGCCACCACCACCACCGCCACCACAGCCGCCGTGCATCGATCCGCGGAAATGCGTGACCAAGCTTCCCGAGGAATCAGTAATAATTACGAAACCCGATCCCTACAGTGGGAAGATTCCTCCTGGTCCAATAGGCACTTCGTTGGAACAACGGTTGAAGGATCTTCTGTCGGATCTACCTAAGCCAATCGCCTGGGCAATACGCAAAGCCGTCATCACCGGCACGTGTGCGGCGCTGGAATACTGGTTTGTTCAGGCAGGAGGACGCTTAAGTGAGACGGGTAAAGATCAACTGCGCAAGGATTGTGAGGCACAGGCAAAGAAGCCGAGGTGAGAAGCAGTAGCACAGACTTTAGTCTGTGTAACTAACTTTGAACTAGCGGTTGATACACAGACTAAAGTCTGTGCTACTTAGATTCGCAAGGTTAGAGAAGGGGAACGGCAATGTACTTATACGGAGATGAGAGTTTGGGTGATTGCGACATCACGGGCAAGTGGGCCAGGCTGGGGCCCGGCAAAGATCCCATCGGAGCAGAGAGCGAACTCTGCCCGTTGATTCGAGACAATACGTCTGGCCGCTACACAGGTTGGCCTGAATACCTCCTGCGAACTGCTAACCCAAACGATCCGAGATCCAAATTCAAGGCCTTTCGAGGTGTAGATTGTTACAACGCATACATCGAAAGGTGCAAACTGTTCAATCAACCAATCAAGTTTAAGCCACCCAGACTCGTTCCGCCTGTCAGGGAACCTGAGATTCCGGACTGTGTCACCAAGTGTCGGCGGCTCTATGAGACCTGTCCGGGCGGAAGAAAAAATTTCGAATGCAGAGCGAAGGTGCGTGAATGCATTCGGAACTGTACCGGTGTGCCGGCTTAGCGGAAGAAGTGTGCCGGCTTATCGGAAGAAGACGATGCGAACTGAGGAACAAAGACATGTATGTAAGAACTAACCAGTTTCCAAATACGCTGGGAACGTACGGCCTCGGTGCGTTTTCCGAAGCGCGCTCGGCTGAAGAACGCATTAGAGAAGACGATTTCGAGTCGGTGCTGAGGGTGCTTGCCGGCACATCTCCCTGGCAACAATTCATCGTTCCAAACCTGCGTGTCGCGCGACAGAACATTCCCAGGCGTCCGTTTCGAGTCGTCAAGCGAGCTGAGTTTGAGCAGACGATGAGAGCCCTGGGAGACCAGAGTGACGTTAGTCACATTCCTGGAGTGACGGACAAACGAACGGGCATCATTACGATGCAGGAGTGGTTTGGAATCAATTCGCAAGCGACTTTTCTCGGGGCGGCCCTCCACGAGGCAGTCCATTTGGTTTCGCATCAACCTGGTCGCGGAACCCGGCATAACAGCACGGGATGGGGAATATTCGGAGAGGGATTGCTGGAAGGCATCGTCGAATGTGTGACGCTCGACATCCTTAACGCTCAACGGATCGCGCTGGCGCGGCAAAACATGCGTGGGCACCTAAGGCGTCTGCCCGTTGCGATCGAACTGTTACGGCTGTTCAGCCGTCCGCTTATTGGTCGAGTACTTTTCGAAGGCGACTTCCAGCAATTCATGTTGTTGATGCACCACACTTTCTCTGTCACGGGATGGCAGGAGATCCAAACTCTTACCACGGCCAACAATCCAGAGCGAGCCATTCAACGCATGAGTGAATTGAGCGCGGCTCAGACGCGACAACGAAACGTGCAGCAGCAAAATCTCTTCAGGCAGTCTCCGGCGCGAACGCCGTAGTGGCGAGACGCGGGGACATTCGTCCTTTGCGTTCCTTTGCGAAATCCTTTGCGTCCTTTGCGGTAAAAAACAGAGATCGCCAAGTGCACCGCAAAGAGAAAACTGCCGAGACGAGGAAGAATGATCCACTAACCAACACGAAGCAGCACCCGGAATCTTTCGTGTGACTTCGTGTGATTTGGTGGATCGTCTTACTCGGTCGGCAAACGCTATCGAGGTAAGAATCTGAGATGTACTTCCTAACAAATGAACGACTAGGCGAACCAGCCGTTTGCGATCCTGCTCAACACAGTCTTGAGCGCCTTGCGGGCTCTCTGAAAATGTTCAAAAAGGAAGTGGACAAAAGTTATCCTGACGCCGCCCGGCTTAAACGTCTCACTACGCTGGTCAGCATTGACGCCGACAACATGAGCGCCAGCCTCGCCGACTTTATCGATCGACGTTGCTGTGAACCGGAACTAAAAGCGTTGGAAGCACAGGTAAACGCCCTGCCATGGACCTTTCAAAAACAGCGAGGCAGCGGCAACGTTGTTCGAATCGAGAGATACCGAGACATGGTGGTAATCCATCGGAATCTGATTAAAGCAATTCGGCAAGCACAGGGAACTGCGGCAACCAAATGCGCTACTGCAAGGCCATAGCAGAAACCTTCAATGCGCAGTTGTATCGTAAGCAAGGAGTCTCGCGCGTGTACATCCAGGAATCAGACCGACTAGGCGAGTTCCCCAAGGGTCAATGCCCTCCGGTGTCGGACGATGATCGGAAACTGATCGTAAAGTCGTTCAACGATCGACGTGACTATTCAGTTAAAAAGAGAATCAACACTGTAACCGATGTTGTGTTCATAAAACGCCATCCCGAGCGTTGGGATAATAACCAATTGAAGATCATTAAGCTGCCGAGATTGAGTCAGGCCGGCCCGGCCGATCAGAAACTTATTCAGGAGTGGGGCCACCTGAGGGACTGTCTCGTGATTCCTGTGCATCGAGTCTGGTCAAAACCTTGAGCAAAAATTCCGACGCTCTTTGTCCGACACACTTTAGTTTGTCGATGCCACGGGGCAAGCCTGTGGCATCTGTTTACGACAAACTAAGGGAGGCTCTGATTAAGTGGACCACCCAACCAGCGCCGGAGGCGCGGCAGAAGGTAGCCAGGGGCAAGCGCGTAGCGAAGCGGAGCGCGCCGCCCCTGGATCGGCAGTTTGCAAGATGTGCGCCCTGAAGGGGCGCGAGAATATTCGCCACAGAGAGTCCGTTTAAGGGTTCAGCTTTCTGCCGCCCTTTCAGGGCTAAGATTCCAGATAAATCTAACCCAGGGGCGGCGCGCTCCGCTTCGCTGCGCGCTTGCCCCTGGCTACCTTCTGCCGCGCCTCCGGCGCTGGTTGCGTGGTCCACTTAATCAGAGGCTCCTTCAGTGTGGCGGACATCGATCCGACTACGCCGCGTCGTACGCTTTCTTAAGCGTCGGAATATCAATCTTGTCCATCTTGAGCATGGCTTCCATGACCCTTTTAGCTTTCGCAGGATCCTTGTCTCCCAACATCTCACCTAAGACAGTGGGATTCACTTGCCACGAAAGACCAAACCTGTCTTTCAGCCACCCGCATCTGCCTTCTTCGCCACCCTCTGACAATTTCTCCCAATAGTAATCAACTTCTTTCTGCGATTTGCACGCGACTGAGAACGAGACGGCTTCAGTGAACTTGAAATGTGGGCCGCCGTTCAGACCTATGAATTCGAGGCCATTGAGCTCGAATTCGACGGTCATGGCTGTGCCACTTGGTCCTGGACCGCCTTCTCCATACCGAGTAACCTTTTTGACCTTTGAATTCTCAAAAATGGACACGTAAAACTTTGCGGCCTCTTCAGCCTGGCTTTCGAACCACAAGAATGGTGTAATTTTTTGCATTAGTTGCCTCCGGAAAGTTTTCAGTTTTTTCAACCGTTAGTCGAACGGTGCTTATCCAGATCGACATCTCGAACGGAGATTTTTTGAAGAAACCGCCAAGCCGCCAAGGACGCCAGGAAGATCCTAATAAGGAAGGTGATGCGTCGTGTCAGTCTGCCTGGCGCTCTTGGCGTCTTGGCGGTTCAAAGCAAGTATCGGAAATGCCTGGCAGTATGGTAATAAACCAGCAGCGGATATCACCTTGCGATCCTTTGCGGTTATCTGCTTTTTTCTATCGCAAAGAACCGCAAAAGGCTCCTTCGCCAAATGGCAGCAGATTCAGAGTCCGACCAAATCAAGGTCCTGAAGTAATCAGGAGAACCATGAAACAAACCATTGTCCTTCTTTTGCTCTTGAGCGTCTCAGTTAATGCTCAAACACCCACGTCCGATCGCCAACAGTTCATCCGCGTCGAAGCGCCCGTGATCGCGCTGACCCATGTCCGGGTCATCGACGGCACCGGCTCGGCCCCGGTCGACGATCAGACCATCATCATTGCCGATGGCAAGATCCAATCAATAGGATCGAGCCCGAGCATTCCCACGAACGCTCAAACTCTCGATCTCAAAGGTTACACGGTCCTGCCCGGACTGGTTGGAATGCACAATCACATGTTCTTCCCGATGGGCGGCTCGCCGCCAATGTACTCGAACATGGGCAGCAGCTTCCCGCGCCTTTATCTCGCGCTGGGCGTCACCACGATTCGCACCACCGGCAGCGTGGCACCGCATACGGATCTCGAAATCAAGAAGTTGATCGACGCGGGCCGGATGATTGGCCCGAAGATGCACATCACTGCGCCCTATCTGGAAGGCAAAGGCGCGTTCACGCCGGTAATGCACCAGCTCACCGGACCTGACGACGCGCGACGCATGGTCAACTTCTGGGCCGATCAGGGCGCGACCTCATTCAAGGCCTACATGAACATCACCCGCGACGAGTTGCGCGCCGCAGTGGAAGAAGCACACAAGCGCGGGCTGAAAGTTACAGGTCACCTTTGTTCAATCGGCTATCGCGAAGCAGCCGAGATCGGAATTGATAATCTCGAGCACGGCTTGTTTGCGGATTCTGAATTTGTCGCCGAGAAGAAACCTGATCAGTGTCCGTCCGGAGTGTCCGCCAGCCTGCGCCAGTTGGATCTCAACAGCGCGCCAGCCCAGGAAATGATCCGCACGCTCGTGGCAAAGAAAGTGGCGATCACCTCCACTCTGCCTGTCTTCGAAGCCGGCGGCGCCCCATTGACGCAAAGCGGAGTTGGTGCGGCAAGCGCTTTGATGAATCCGCGCGTGTTTGCCGTGATGTCAACGGACGCACGCGTTCGTTATCTGACGGCGCGTGCACGTGTCTCTGCAGATTCCGGTTTCACGGCGCTCTTGCGCAAGGCAATGGATTTTGAACGCGCCTTTGTTCAGGCTGGCGGGTTACTAATCGCCGGTCTCGATCCAACCGGCAACGGAGGCATCGTGGCGGGCTTTGGCGATCATCGCGAAGTTGAACTGTTGGTCGAAGCCGGTTTCACTCCGGTCGAAGCAATCAAGATCGCCAGCCTCAACGGCGCTAAGTTTCTCGGCGAAGACGCGCGCATCGGCTCCATCGCCGCCGGCAAACAAGCCGACCTGATGGTCGTGAAAGGAAACCCCGCCGCCAACATTCTCGACATCGAAAAGGTCGAGATCGTTTTCAAAGACGGCGTTGGCTACGACACTGAGAAACTGCTCCAATCCGTCCAGGGTCTGGTTGGGATTAGATAGGTCTGCAGATGGCGTATCCGCAGATTACGCAGATTACACAGATTCCAATCATTCGGTTAACTTGCATTGGATATGCAAGGCTTACCAGTTTAGAGAGCATCTGCGTCATCTGCGGATTGCTTCTATTGGGCACCACGTGAAAATCCTCGGCATCCCTACGAAGGTTGACCCCTCCTTCTTCCTGCTGTCCTTTGTCCTCGCCGCCAATCGAGGCGGGAATGTTCCACTTCTGATTGAATGGCTCCTCGTCGTTTTCATCTCAGTCCTGCTCCACGAACTGGGCCATGCTCTGGTCGGACGCAAATTCGGTCTGTCGCCTTCGATCAAACTGTATTCAATGGGAGGTCTCACCTCGTGGGACGCGGGCGTAAGTCTGCCGCCGTGGAAGCATCTGCTGATTAGTCTCGCGGGTCCGGCGGCGGGTTTTTTGTTTGGCGGCATTCTCCTGGTCGCCGGTCCCGCAATTTTGAGTTCCAATCCGCCTGAACTATTGGCTGTCGCTTATTCCGATCTGCTTTTCGCGAATATCGCGTGGGGAATCTTCAACCTGCTACCCATGCTTCCAATGGATGGTGGCCACGTTCTTCTGACGCTGGAGGAGTGGATCTCAAAAGGAAAAAGCCAACTCGTTTCGCATGTCATTTCCCTCGTGTTGGCGCTGGGTATGACTCTTCTGGCTCTTTCGCGCAGCCTGATATGGATCGCGATTCTCGGAATCTGGTTTACTTACATAAACGGAACCGCGCTCTATCAGAAGTTTCAAACTTACCGTGACGAGAAGATTCGTTCACTACTGGACGAAGCTCACACCGCACTTACAGACTCAGAGTTTGATAAAGCTCTGGATTCGACCAGGCAGGCAGAGGCGTCGGCGCGTACAGCTTCAGTTCGTCGCGAAGCGGCCCACTTGCGCATCTTCATACTGATTCATCAGCATCGACTTGGAGAGGCTGAAGAAGAACTCATAAAATATGATGACGTGTTCGGGGAAGACGCTTATCTCAAAGGCCTGTTCTATTTTCAGAAGGACGAGATGGCCACGGCTATCCCTCATTTGACGCTTGCCTTTGGTCAGTCGGCAACAGAGCCGACCGGCATGCTGCTTTACCAGGCACTTATCAATGAGAGGAATTACACGAAGGCACTTGAGTTGTGTGCGCATCCCGTGCTGGCGAATGTCAGTTGGAAGCTCTACGTCAATCTGCAGCAGGAAGCTTTTGCGAGTGGTGAATTTAGAGTGGCGGCCGAAGCGGGGTCAGTGGCCTTCAAGAAACAGCCCGACCCAGGTGTGGCTTACAACGTCGCCTGCTCCCTGGCTCGAGAGGGCGAAATCCAAAAAGTCTTCATGTGGCTGGAACGGGCGATCGACTCCGGCTTCAATAACAGAGAACTGTTGACCACGGATCCCGATCTCGAATTGCTACGACTACGTCCGGAGTTTGATGCAATCCAGGCGAAGCTTCCGCCGACGGTGCTACGTGACGATCAACTCTAACCAGAGAGAGAGTATCCGCAGATTCCACAGATTCTATGCTCAACCGCTACAACGTGTTGGTGCTGCGATGGCCCGGGCTCACGTAGACACCATTGACACAGTTCGATAGTTCCCGCCAGCATGGTCTGGCGATGACTAACAAGATCCAATGCGCGACGCATGGCGAATGTGATGAGGCGTTTGTGTGCAGTCATCTCGTCGGAGGCACGGCAGGGCTTGGGTTCCATCGGGATGAGCCCTCCGAGGAGAACCTGTTTCCTGATGCGTGGTGTGACGACTGTGAAATCATATTCGCAGCCCACGGCGGTTGGAACGATGAATCCTCGAAGGTGGCAGAGATAAAATTGCTCTGCTCTGGATGCTACGAGCGTGCACGCATACGCAACACGCACACGAGCTTCACGCTTGATGATCTCGCCGAGCAGCGCTGGAAGTGTGGTAGTTGCGAGGAGTGGCACACGGGCGCGTGCCTTGATTTCAGTTACGGTGCACCTTTCTACTGGTCGAAAGAGTATGAAGAAGCGGGCAATGGTGATGATTGGTTCCCAGGTTCCAGCGAGGAGCGTCCAAAGACGTTTCTTGACGAAGACTACTGCGCAATTGAAGACCGCGACTTCTTCCTACGTGGAAACATCCATCTACCGATTATCGGCAGTGCAGAAACATTTCGTTGGGGTGTGTGGGGCTCGCTCAGCCGCGAGAATTTCGAAAAATCGCTGAGAATGGCTGATGATCCAAAGCGGGTCGAGCTGCCACCGATGTTCTCATGGCTGAGTAGTCAGATAGATGGATATCCCGACACAATCAACCTGAAGATGCGTGCTCATATTCAGGAAGTAGGTTGGCGACCGAGTTTCGAATTGGAACCAACAGGCCATCAGCTCTCCCAGGAATACCACCACGGCATCACCGCCGACCGCGTCAAGGAAATCATGATGAGCCGGTTAGAGGGTGAGCAGTAGGCTGTGAACCCTCAGTTAAATGATAGTCGATCCGACTCGAGAAAAAGCCATGATTCAACGAATGGATCTATTCCACCGCCGCAATTCTTCTCGCCGTTGTACGGGCGCGCAGGCGGTACCGACACAAATATAGAATCTCATCGCAACTAGTTTCATTCGCTCGTTTAACGGATAGAGTGTATAAGTGGCCCGAATCCAGCCCGCAAACTAAACAGTGTGGCACGTACTACGTGCGTGTTCATCAGACGTCGGAGATCACCGCTTCCTCAACCAAGAGTTTCGAGGATGCCATCCAGGTGGGCATCAGTCGCGCCTCAAAAACTCAGGACAACGTTCAAAGCGCCTGGATTCAGGACCACGAGGTTGGCGTAGAGGGCGGTAAAATTAGCGAGTACAAAGTTAGGATGAAGATAACCTTTGTCATGAAAGATTGGTCATCTCCAGTTGCGGAACGGTTCCGCAGCTCGATTGAAGGAGGCCAGACATGTTGAGTTTTCTATGGTGGTTGATAATTGGTTTGGTTGCGGGCTTACTGGCACGTTTGATCATGCCGGGAAGGGACCCGATGGGTTTGCTGGCGACCATGGTTCTCGGAATCGTGGGTTCTCTTATAGGAGGCTTTGTCAGTAGCCTGATTTGGCGCACCGAGGCGGGCTTTCATGCGGGAGGGTTTTTTCTTTCACTGCTCGGCGCGATCTTCACGCTTTGGATCTGGAGAATGATTCGTAGTCGCAATACCGTGGCGTGAACTTGGTTTACGTTCACTAAGTTGTGAGCTACTACCGCTTGAATCCACTCAATTAAGACCACGATTTCGTGTTATTCGTGTAACTTCGTGGATCGTATTGGCCGCTAAGAACAAATCGATCCACGAAACAACACGAACGGACACGAAGAACTTGTCGATGTCGGGATCACATAAAGGGAATGATAGACGCACCGCGAAGGTCAGTGCTGTTTGTCCCTTTATCCTGGTTGTCCTTTGCGGCCTCCTCTATCAGGAAACTCCCATCCAGACTCAAGCACAGATCCAAACCGTTGGGTCTTCGCAGCCCAAACGAATTGTGATTGCCGCGGACCGTGTACTCGATGGCCGGGGCCGTGAGTTGCGAAACGTTCGCATCGTGATCGAAGGTTCGAAGATCATCCTTCTCACTTACTTTTCTTCTCACGAGACACTAAGTGGTTGAGTACGAAGGAGTCGCCTTGTCAGCGGAAAGAGAAACCGTTGAAACGGTTCTCTTGATCTCTCGCGGTCTTAATCACCGGGCTGAAGCCCGGTGTGAATGAGAGGTAAGACTCCCAGACTTTTGAGGCAAAGCGCCCTTAAGCATATTTCGTCCCCGAAGAGACACGATTAATAGCGGAACGGTTTAAGTTACTCCTGAATTGCCATCGCCTGGACTCTTTTCACCTTTTTCCTTCGCGCCAAGCGCGCCATGTTGGGCAGCCGCGTGCTCAATCTCTGCGTTGATTTCCCCTCCAATCAAGATCGCTGCACCTGTGAAGTAGAGCCAGAGCATCAGAACTATCACCGCTCCGAGTGAACCGTAAGTCTTGCTATAGGAATCGAAGTAGTGGAGATACGCGCGGAAAGCAAATGAAACCGCCAGCCACAATAGAACTCCAATGGCCGACCCAGGCGTCAGCCACTGCCACTGCTGATCGCGAAGGTCAGGCGCGAAGTAATAGATCAGAGCGAACGCCAGAGTAAGGAAGGCCAGAACCACCGGCCACTGCGCGATCTTCCAGGTAAGCGTAAAAGTAGATTCGAACCCGTACCTGCCGGCGAGCCCCTCGGCGATCTGACCACCGGCTACTACAAGTACCAGTGCCGAGATGATCAAGACGGACAGCGCCACAGTCAATCCAATCGCGGTAAGTCGCTGCTTCCACCAGGGGCGAGCCTCTTTCACGTCGTAGGCGACGTTGAGAGATTGAGTAATTGCACTGAGACCGTTCGAAGCGGCCCAAAGCGCCGCCAGGATACCGAACGAGATCTTGCCGCCACCGCTCGTTAAGGAAACTTCCGTGATCGTAGACTCGATCAGTTGAAACGCTGATGAAGGAACAACGCGCGCGAGGTAACTAAAGAGCGTCTGACGCGCCCCGGCGCCGGCTTCTAAGAAGAGACCGATGACCGACGTCAGGAAAATCAACAGCGGAAAGAGTGCGAGAAGAAAGTAGTACGAGAGTTCCGCCGCGCGGCTGAAGACTTCGTCTTGCTGGATCTCTTTCCAGACACGCTTTGCCAGTGTCTTCCATCCAAGGCCGCCCAGTTTCCAGAGTGGGGACATAGTCCTCAACCTTTCTCAACTGGCGTGTTCACAAACTGCCCTGACCGAATCGATTTGATCTTCTGCTTGCTTTCGTCTCACGGTTACAGATACCTGTGTCTAGAGGTCGAATCGTAGGGTCATCTCGCACATTTCCCGCCTGCGGTCTACCGTATTAGCAACACATATACCAGCATATTGAACCTCGACAAATAGCGACGAGGTCATCTTGTGAACAGCTTTGCCTCCATGGAGGCAGAGCTCTTTTCTAAAAAGTGAAGAAACAGGAAGTGAATCTTGATGATCCTGCCATAAGTTTCGAGGATGATTAAACTCGCTTGGTATTGGTATTGGGTCTGTTGTGGAGAACGTGCTTTGAAAGGAGCAAAGTTATGGCAAGTCCTGCAAGTATTGGTGGACATCCGATTCATCCGATGCTCATCCCATTCCCGATTGCGCTATGGGTGTTTTCACTGGTGGCTGACGTCGTCTACCTCTGGCGCGGCAACCCGGTTTGGAAAGATTGGATCGCGTTCTACGCGCTGCTGGCCGGCTGCATTGGCGCGGCAGCTGCGGCGGTGCCTGGTCTAATCGATTGGCTGTCAATTACAGACAAGGCCGTTGTAAAGCTTGCCAATTGGCATGCCCGCCTAAATGTAATCGCTCTTCTGGTGTTTGCCACGAGTTTCTATCTACGCACGACCAGTGGCGCCAGTCTTGTCGGCGGCAGCTACACCATTCCGGTGACGCTCTCAGTGCTCGGAGTGGTTCTGATAAGTATCTCTGGATGGCTCGGTGGCGAGATGGTGTTCAAACATGGTGTCGCCGTGAGTTCCGGTTCTGATGCGGCTCCGGAAAAGACTGACACAAGGACGAAGGTGCGCGCCGCCTGAGCGTTGGGCTTATCAATTCAACTAGTTTGCGGAGCGGACGCGTGAACTGAGTCGTTCAATCGTCCGTTTCACGGACTAGAAACGAATTTTGTAGGACTCCCCAGCACTTAAGTGCTGGGCTATTTTCGATAGTCCGCTTCGCGGACTGGAAGCCAAGACGAACCCGATACCTTGAGGTCGTCTATCATGACCGCACGACGTAATCCAGGAATACTTCGTATCAGACGAGTACAGCGAGCCGCCGACCAATTGCGGTGCCTCTCTTGATTGTTGGCGTTTGCGTGCTCAACACCCGTGGCAACGAACTTGCCGTAGCATTACTTAGAAACAAGGGGAAGGGTATGAACTACAAATTGAAGAAGCTCGAAGACCAGGTGATCGTGATAACCGGCGCATCGTCCGGTATCGGACTGGTGACGGCGCGAATGGCAGCCAGGCGCGGCGCGCGTGTCGTCCTGAATGCTCGCAACGAGGAAGCACTGCGACTCGTGGTTGACGAAATCAACTCGTCAGGCGGCGAGGCTACCTACTCGGTGGGTGATGTGGGGAGCTTTGAGGACGTTCAGAAGATTGCAGACGAAGCTGTCCGACGCTTTGGCGGTTTCGACACGTGGATTAACAACGCCGGAGTTTCGATCTACGGGCCGGTGCTCGATCAGTCGCTCGAAGACCAACGCCGGCTTTTCGAAACTAATTATTGGGGTGTGGTTCACGGTTCGATGATTGCCTCCGAGCACCTGCGACAGCGCGGCGGTGCACTCATTAACGTCGGAAGTGTTTTGTCTGATCGGGCGATCCCGGTCCAGGGAACATACAGCGCTTCCAAACACGCGGTTAAAGGTTACACAGATGCTCTACGCATGGAACTCGAAAAGGAAAACAGCCCAATCTCCGTGACCTTGATTAAGCCGAGCGCGATCGATACGCCCTATATCCGACACGCGAAGACCCTGCTGCCGGTTGAGCCTATGAACCCAGCTCCGGTTTATGCGCCGGAAACTGTTGCCGAAGCGATTCTTCATTGCGCTGTGCATTCCGAGCGCGACGTGACCGTCGGAGGAGGAGGTATGGCGATGTCGGAATCGGGCCACCATGCACCACGATTAACCGACAAGCTGATGAAAGCCACGATGTTTGAGGCGCAGCAGTCCGATCGACCCACGTCACCTGACCGGCCCGACAATCTGCATGGTCCAGGCAGGGACGGTGAGGAACGCGGTGGCTATCCAGGGCATGTGGCCGAGTCCAGCGTTTTTACCAAGGCTTCGCTCCACCCGATTGTCACCACGGCGTTGATCGCGGGTGCAGGCGTCACACTCGCTGCATTGTGGCGTTGGCGCGGCAATGGAAGCCCCACGACAACAGATGAAGGGAGTCTTTATGCGTAATGACAGAAAAAATGCCGATCCTTTAAAGGGACTGGTGGCTGGACTCGTTGGGGGATTGGTAGCCTCCTGGATCATGAACCAGTTTCAAGCCAGCTGGACAAAACTGGCTGAAGGTTTTGAAAAACCACACGGAGCGCAATCCATGCAACCGAGCGAAGGACAGGCTCAGGGTCAGAAACCAAACGAAAGCAGAGAACAGGACGACGCCACGGTCAAAACCGCCGAGACAATCTCCGAAGGAGTCTTCGGCCACGAATTAAAGGAAAGTGAGAAGAAACCAGCCGGCGCAGTGGTCCACTACGCATTTGGCACCGCGACTGGTGGCCTGTACGGCGCAGCTGCTGAATTCGTTCCCGAGATCACCGCAGCCGCAGGGCTTCCTTTTGGAGTAGGCTTCTGGGTCGTAGCGGATGAACTTGCAGTGCCTGCGCTGGGACTCTCGAAGGGACCAACGGAGTATCCGCTTTCCACGCACGTTTATGCATTAGCCTCGCATATCGTTTATGGCGTAACGGCCGAAGCTACACGTCGGGCAGTGCGCAGCGCTCTATAAACGACCATCAGACGGCATAGCCGAATCGACGCACGAGTCTTAACTTTTTGAAGCAAAGCCTACCAGGGTAGTTCGTTAAACATGGACCAAGAGACCTCTGGATGAGCAGCATCACTTTCTTCAGTGACCTGGCTGAGAACCCGACGCCGCTTCCGCATTTCTGGGAACACACAGTTGGTAGCGATCACGCTACCGTTGCACTGCGAGCCGACTGGCAAGAACAGTTGAAGCGATGTCACGATGAGTTAGGTTTCCGATACGTGCGCTTCCACGGCCTGCTCTCTGACGATATGGGCACGGTCGTGAGAGAGAACAACAAGCTCCTCTACTCGTTCTTCAATTCCGATCAAATCTTTGACTTCCTTCTTTCGATTGGCATGAAGCCGTTCGTCGAGCTGAGCTTCATGCCAAAGGCGCTCGCCTCAGGAAAGAAGACCGTTTTCAGCTACGAAGCGAATGTCACTCCGCCAGGAGACTACAGACAATGGTCCACACTGATAAGCCGGATAGTTTCTCACTGGGTGCAGCGTTACGGTCTTCAAGAAGTTCGCCAGTGGTTTTTCGAAGTCTGGAACGAACCAAACCTAAAATCGTTCTGGACCGGAACGCGAGACGACTACTTCAAGCTCTATCGATACACGGCCACGGCCATCAAGAAGGTGGACGCATCGCTGCTGGTGGGTGGTCCGGCAACGGCAAAGAGCGAATGGATTGAAGAGTTTGTCGAGTTCTGCGAGCAGAGAAAAGTGCCTGTAGATTTCCTCAGCACGCACCAATACCCGAACGATGGTTTCGAAGACGAGGACGATACCGAAATTCAGCTTTTCAAGTCCCAGCGCGGAATCATGCGAGAAGGTGCTCAGAATACGCGCCGGCGTGCTCGCGGCAAGCTTGTCTATTACACCGAATGGAACACTTCTTCTAATTCCAGAGATCCACTTCACGATGAGCCTTACGCGAGCGCGTTTGCCGTGGCGACAATTCTGGAAGCCAGGGGTCTGGTGGAGGGTTACAGTTTTTGGACTTTCTCAGACATCTTCGAAGAGAACTATTTTCCATCTGTGCCTTTTCATGGAGGTTTTGGCCTGCTTAATTTGCATGGAATTCCAAAACCCACCCATCGCGCATTTGAGCTGCTTCACCACGTGGGCACGGAGCAGTATCTGGTAGATGGTCTTCATGCGACTGTTGATTGCTCAGTCATCCGCAAAGACTCATCGGTTACCGTCTTGCTCACGAATCACGCCACTCCGGGTCATTCGATTAAGACTGAAAGGATCGAGATACGGCTGGATAACGTGCCCCAGCCTGGGAGTGCCTATATCCAACGAATTGATTCAGAGCACGCAAATCCAAAGGCGTTATGGCTGGAGATGGGTCAACCTGAATACCTGATTGAACCGGAAGTGGTGCGTTTGGACGAAGCGTCGCGGCTAGTGAAAGAACGACAACCAATCAGTTACCAGGACGGGGCAGTCTTCGTGGAGATAGATTTGCCACCTCACGCAGTCGGGGCAATAACGATAGAGTTTGCCATTGGAGACGAATAGGATATCGCCGATGAAGATACTTGTTCCGTCACTGAGTGATAAAGAACTTGGACAACTCGAACGCGATACTTTCAAGTACTTCGCGGATGAGATGAATCCCAACAATGGGCTCGTGCCTGACAACACGCGGAAAGGTGCGCCCAGTTCGATTGCTGCCGTTGGATTTGCCCTCACAGCTTACCCGATAGGCGTTGAACGCGGTTACATGTCACGCGACGAGGCGATCGAGCGGACCTTGATCACCTTGCGATTCTTTCACAATGAGCCGCAGGGGACGGGGCCTGATGCTATTGGCTATAAAGGTTTTTACTACCACTTCCTGGATATGAAGACGGGCCGTCGGGTCTGGAAATCTGAAATCTCAACCATCGATACAACTTACCTTCTTGCCGGTGCCCTCACGGCCGCGATGTACTTCGACCGTGAGACAAAAGAGGAAAGCGAAATTCGTAATCTCGCTCAGGCTCTCTACGCTTTGGCCGACTGGCATTGGGCACAGAATGGTGGTCTCACGGTTTCGCATGGCTGGAAACCGGAAACTCGTTTTATCAAGTACCGCTGGAACGGATACAGCGAAGCTTTGATTCTTTACATCCTGGGACTGGCATCACCCACGTTTCCGCTTCCCGAAGAGAGTTACCGTGCGTGGACCAGAACTTATGAATGGAAGAGCCTTTACGGACACGAGTTTCTTTACGCGGGACCGCTGTTCATTCATCACCTCTCACATATGTGGATAGATTTCCGCAGCATTCAGGACGACTACATGAGGAGTCAGGCGATCGATTATTTTGAGAACAGCCGTCGAGCGATTTATGCACAGCAGGCTTATGCGGTGCGTAATCCAAGAAAGTTTGTGGGCTATGATCGTTTTTGCTGGGGAATTACGGCGAGTGATGGTCCAGGACCTGCTGTGCGCCGAATCAACGGGCGGACGCGGCGATTTTATGACTATATCGCGCGTGGCATTCCTAATGGACCGGACGACGGCACTCTTGCACCCTGGGCAGTCGCCGGTTCATTGCCGTTTGCCCCTGAGGTCGTTTTGCCGTCGCTCCGGCGCATCAACGAAAACCACCCGGACATGACCAGCGTTTATGGTTTCAAGTGCAGTTACAATCCGACGTTTTCTTCAGGTAAGCGCCAGCACGGAGGCTGGGTTTCTCAGGGGTATTATGGACTCGATCAGGGCCCGATTGTGATGATGATCGAAAACTATCGTTCGGGCTTCATCTGGCGATTGATGCGCAAGTGTCCGTATATCATTAATGGTCTGGGACGAGCCGGGTTTCGCGGAGGTTGGTTGGGGGATAGAGCCGCGCTCGAGGCGGCGGAGCCGCAAGTACGTGTCGATGCGCCAGAGTCTTAGACTAGACGCTGGCGTTCTTCTTCATCTTTGAATCGTTCGCCATCTCTGGCAAACCTTCAACTTCCGTGACCGGACGCACTTCCACAGTTCCGATGCGGGCTCCGGGAATGCGAGCAGCGATTTCGATCGCGTCGTCGATATCCGTTGCGTCAACCAGGAAGTAGCCACCTAGCTGCTCGCGTGTTTCTGCAAACGGACCGTCGGTCACCAGCCTTCTACCGTTGCGAATCTGAACGCAGTTTGTTTCTGATGTCGGGTGCAGTGGCGCCGCGCTGAGATACTTCCCGTCCTTGTGAAGCTGGTTCGCGAGTTGAACTGATTCCTGAAGCAAACCGCTTCGTTCAGATTCGCTGCGTTGGTTGAAGGTTTCTTCGTCGTGGTGAACAAGTAACATGTATTTCATGGAGTCTCCCGTCTGGGGCGCAGAAAGAAATCATTGGTCATATATCATTTGACATTTCTCACTGGTCATTTTCAAAGGATGAGTCCAGGTCTCATAAGCTTGTGTCAGGAAGGGGGCAGCTCAAGGTCTATAAGCTTGTGTTGGGAAGGGGGCAAGCGAAGTGTCGCCCCCGCTGACTCTCGCTTCAATTCAAATTGATTCGAAAAGCCTTGTCGGTAAGACTCAAGCTTGAATCTTATGATTCTTGAGCGGGGGCGCACTTCGCTTGCCCCCTTCCCAACACAAGCTAATGAGGCCTGGACTTCTCCTTTGAAAATGACAATTGAAAAATGTCAAATGATATATGACCAATGATTTCTTTTTCCGCCGACCTCATTCACCCTTCACCCAGGAAACTGTTCATCCGCACTTGGTCCGTACGAACCAGGCACCGAGATGTCGAGCAGGCGCAGATACACCGAAAACTGACCGCGATGGTGGATTATGTGACTGAGAATAAAATCTCGGAATACGGATGCCCTTGGCTTTTCGAACCACACTTTGCCCTTCATCTTGAGACGCCAGGGCTGCTCCAGGCTTGAATCCTCGGTACGAGCGAGAATCTGCTCGCAGGTCTTGACCTTTTCGTCGAAGCTCTTGAGTAAGTCGTCTGCCGAACTGGCGAGATAAGGCTTGTAGGTGGCCGGATCGAAGTCGTATTCATCTGCGCTAAAGATCGAGTCTGCCCAGCCGAAGCAATCGACGATATGCGATGCCAGCCCCGACGCGCTGAACGACTTCTGGTGGGGTCGCCACTCAAGCTTGTCATTGGGCAGTCGTTCCAAGTGCTTGCGAGTTGTTTGCGCTTCGTGCTTAAACTCGGTCAATAGGGATTGGACTGTGCTCACGGCGTGGGTCTCCTTTGGGGGTTGGGATGAAATCTCCTGGCTTGCCGTTCACTGCGTTAGGCAAACGGGTTCTCGTCCGCACTCGGGCCGTAAATCGACGGGATAGGAACATCAAGCTCTTTCAGGTAAACCGACAACTGGCCACGATGGTGATACCAGTGGTTCAGCATAACTGACCGTAGCATTGCTACGCGGGGAATAGCGAATAGCTCTCGATCACCATTCATCAATCTCCAGGTGGCCATCAAGGCCGTATCGTCCATTCCGCCGAGCGCCTTCTTTGCTTTCGCAATGCTCTCATCGAGCGCGGCAACCAGTTCCGCAGCGCTCGTCGGTTTAGGATCGTCAAACTGTGGCGCTTGAACTGTAGTTTGCGAAGCGACGAGCTCAGCGACGGCGCCGGGCACCGTCGCAACGCTAGCTCACCGAGTGTCCTCGCTTTTTCATGCGGCCGCCAGGTCAGTTTGTCATCTGGGACCCGCTCAAGAACCCGACGCGTGGTCTGTGCCTCCTGCTCGAGCTCCTGCAACATTCCGTCGATCATTGCCATCGACTTCTTCCTTTCGCAACAGCTTCAATCTGCGGTCAATTAGCTCAGTCCAGCGGCTGTTGTCTGATTCCGCGCGCTTAGTTGGAGTGCTTCTGCCCGTTATCATAGTTCACCAGCCAGTGAACCCCGAACTTGTCCGTGAACGAACCGAAATAGCCACCCCAGAACATGTCTTGTAGCGGCATTTCTACTTTCCCGCCGGCAGATAGTCCGTTGAAAAGCCGGTTCGCTTCCTCTTTACTTTCCGGAGCAATAGCTATCTGAACGTTGTTGCCCTCAGTCAGCTTCTGACCCATTGATTCCAAAGAATCTGATGCCATAAGAACATTGCCGTTGCCGATCGGTAACGCAACGTGCATTACTTTGTTCTTGTCATTCTCCGACATCTCCCCGCATTGCGGGTTGTCGCTCCAACGCATCAGCGAGAGGTTTCCACCAAACACTGATTTGTAAAAACTGAACGCCGCTTCGGTGTTGCCATTAAAGTTCAAGTACGGATTAATTGCTGCCATGTTCTTCTCCTTTTTGTGGTTGTTAAGTGTAGCTTCAAATTTGCTCGTATTCGCAAGCTTCGACGATTTCCAGCCTTATCAGGTTTGCCAGTCCAAGTGCAAACACGTAGGCACGCCAGGAAAAATACGCGTTTCTTCCGAGCTTCTAAGTGTTAGTCGAATGGCTCCTGCCCAATTCGACAAGCAGGTCGAGCTTTTTTTAGGGACGAGGCCGAGAATGAATGCGAAATGAACCCGATGTTACTTGTTATCACCAAGGATGATGGCGGTCGGATCGGCAGTTGAAAATTTTCATTCCTGGCTACGGCCGATTCCGTCGAGAAGCCTGGTCGTCTGCTCGCTGATGCTTTGAGGAGGCAAACTCTGTTTCTCCTGTTGTAACAGTCATCAGACTATCAAACCATTGATGTTTGCCCTTAATGGAGGCTATCCGCTAGGATCTCAATCATCATCGTCGCCGTGCGCTCTCGTTATCTTATAGATCGTGGTCGTCCCGCTGAGTTCATTGGCGACTACCAGCAGCGGTTTGTGAATTGGACTATCATTGGCAGAGATGACGATTAGACCCTCAGGTCCAAGATCTCCTGCCGTTCCGCCCACGGGATCACCGGCGAAATTCCGGTTATTAAGATACTGAATGAAGCGCGGGTGCTGAGGGTCAGAGATGTCGTAAACAACAATGCCGCCGATTCGTTCAAGTCCGATGAAAGCGTAGGTTCTGCCAAAGAGCTCGGTCACGGTCAGGCCTTCGGGCTCGGGACCTTTATTGTCGCTGCGCGTATCGAAAGAGTTGTTGCTATCGTTGTTGGAGTTGAAGAAAGTCGGAAACGCCCCGGCTGTAATCTGTTCTAACTGATCTCCGCTATCAAAAACCTGGGACCCGGAAGGTCTCCAAATCGAGAATGAACGCGTTCCCGGAACGAACAACGCATCGAAGTCCGCGTCACCGTCCGGGTTTCCGCTTGCCGAACTCACAGTCAGCCGTCCAATCTGAGCATTTGTCTTCAAGGCGACCGCATTCGGAAAGGCAGTCGGATCCAGGTTGAGCGTGGAAACACGCCGCTCTTCTAAGAACGCATCGTATTCACGTAAGTCTCCCTCGTTGGCGGTGATTAAGTACGTCTGGCCTCGATCGCGGAATGAATAGATTGCGTCGGGTTCATACATTCCAAAGACCGGCCAATTCGCAATGTTGATGCGAGGCGTGTTGCCGGGACCGTCGCGATCACTGGCGTCGAGTGCATTCCCCGGTTGCAGGTGATTTTTAAAGCCGAGTCCGAACAAGCGTGTAAACCTCCCTCTGCGAATATCCAATACTCCGATCGCGTTGTTCTCCTGAAGTGTGACCCAGGCGGTGTCAGAATCGTGGGAGACGGCTATATATTCCGGTTCGAGATCTTGTGCGACGGTCGCGCCTGGACCGTAAATGCGGATGCTCGGATCAAGCGTGTCATCGTTGAATGAGTTGAAACGCGCGGTGCGTACGTCAGCCTGCGTGACTCTCTCGCCGTGTCGGCCAACGTCAATGATGCTCACGGACCCTTCCGGATCGACGGTGTAGGAAGTGTTGGGCTCGGCTTCATTTGCCACCACGACAGTCTTTCCGTCGGGCGTAAACGTGAGCATGTCGGGCAACGCACCCACCTCCACCGAGCTAAGGAAATGTCCGGCAGTGTCGAAGAAAACCACTCGTCCGTTATCGGTCTTGATATTCGCTTCCACCGCCGCAGCCACCACCCGTTCATGCACGGCCACGCTGTTTGCCTGCCTGCCCCACGGCGTGACATCAATTGAGAACTCAAGTGTTGGAGACGAGGGATCGTTAATTGATAACACGTCTATTTTTGAAGTAGCGCCGTTAACAGTAAAAAGCCGCTGAGTTCTGGGATCGTGAGCAACAATTTCTGCAGCTCCCTGATTAAAAGCACCTGCCGCGTATGTGCCAATAGGTTCGAGGCGGATTCCACGAGGTGAATGCGCGCTAGTGGAGGGCGTTGGAACAAATGCCAAACCCAAACAGATCATCAAACTAATCAACATGAAGACACTCCGCATAGGTTGTTCCTTTCAATAGGTGGATCAAGATTCGGTTTTAGACATCGATGTCCAAAACATTATTTCGCCCCAATAGAACTGAGGTTGAGAGTCGGTAGAGCTCAAAGTGTAGGTCCGCCAGGTTATGGAAAAATGTATGAAGAATGAAATGCAAGTTACAAACAGGGACTAATGAACTACTCGTCAGCAGGTTAATGAAGATTTAAGTTGCCTAACATTCGCCTTTAATCTCATCGATTCAAGCTGTCGCTTTGGTGGTGCTGCAGCATTCATCACCGTACTTTTCTGAGGATACCAAGACAACAATCAAACTTATTTCAGTAATCTGGAGAAAGTAAGCACACATGAAAACCGATGTTTACACGCAGCATGTTATGGACTTCAAAATTGATAAAGAGGCACCAGGAATCGCTCTCGTCGCGCACGACGCCTGCAAGCAAGGGATGTTGGAATGGGCGCGTTTCAATCGAAACACGCTGTCTTCCTACACGCTCTACACTACTGGAGCCACCGGAGCGCTACTGGCTCGGGAGCTGGATCTCAAGGTGAAACGATTACTGAGCGGTCCTCATGGTGGAGATGCTCAAATTGGGGCTTTGGTCGCTGAGCGCCGGGTTCGCTGTGTCATCTTCTTCTGGGATCCGCTTACCACTCAGCCGCATGACGTTGACGTCAAGGCGCTGCTCAGGTTGACCGTGCTTCACAACGTTCCCACCGCTTGCAATCGAGTAACAGCTGATTTCCTGATCTCCTCACCTCTATTCGCAAACTCGCTTCACCGCACTGACATTCAGCCGGAGTTCATCCAGCTACTGGAAGAGACTGAACTCGTAATTGCTTGAACACGGAATCCGGGCGCCAGGACCATTGTTGTCCACGGTATTCAATGGTGGTTCACGTTAACGTGAGCACTAGTTGATCTAAATTGCTGTTACTCAATTCAGGGCACTCATTCAACCGGCCGCGTCGCCAGCCACAGTGCAACGTTGCGCACGTATGTCTTCACGTGCGTCAGTTTCTCAGGTTCTTTTCTGATTTGGTCGCCAGGCGCTTCAGTCAAAAAACTCGGACAGCCTTTTGAGATGTCCCAATTATAGTCAACAAAATGGTGAAAACTCGATTGCGCGACCGCCCGGCCGAGCGTATTACCATGCTGATCGAGCGCGCTTTCAAACGCGACCACGAGGTTGAAGGGGCGCCGCGTGGTCTGACTCACGCCGGTTGCGATTACCCGCGCATGTTCTTCTCCTTCAGGCACTCCGACACTTCCTTCGTGCGGGTGTGCCGGGAAGTACTCAATTGTGCCGGAAGCAGAATTCGAATTTCTCAACAGCTCGTGTACTGGCTGAACCGCTGCGATGCCTTGGCAGTCCCCGTTGTTGCCGGAGTGGTAGTTTGGCCAGGTAATCGTCGCGTTGTGATCGTCCCGAGTGTGCCGCGACTCGTCAGGATCCTGATGCTTGGTGTGAAAGTAATGTGCTTTGCCCACACCGCCTAAGGTGCACAGCGAAGATCCCAAATCCTCGTGATCGCGCGTGGTCAGGATCCCACCGCCTCGTTGCCGAAAGCGAGTAATGGCCTGACAGTCAGGAACGGTTAAGCCGTCGCCTACATCCACAGCGAAGAGCCACAGCTCATCGAAGTCGGAATCGTCCAGACGGCTCAACACCAAGTCGTCACCATCAGCGTTCGTCTCGCGATTGCGCGAGGCGACTTCGAATAGTGCATGACCGTCGTTATCAGTGAGCGAACTTAGGTGCTCCCCGAGCAATGAAAATCGGCCGATGTTCCAGTCGTCTTCAATGGCGCCAATCGTTGTTTGTAACAAGATGCGAATTGGTTGACTCATAGTGCGCGTGACCAGTTTTTCTCCATCAGTCTCATTGACGAAACGGTTGCCAGCCTACAGCCAACAAGGCCGCAATCGCCAGAAATGCGGTCGCAGCGAGGGCTGCGAGTGTTCGCGCGTGGTTCCATGCAGTCCAGGTTGCTAGATATCGCTCCCAAATTTATTCGGTCAGTCATCTGAGAAACAATCAAAGGAAACGAAGCCAAGTACCGAAGATCAGGAGTTGAAATCATTATTGACATTGCTGGACAACTCACTTACCAGCTTCACTAATAGCCCGATCTTCCAGAACACTAGGGTGGTGACTCCGGATGAATCCTCAGCTGCCCAAAAGGAACTCGACACAGTGATCAAGATCAGCACCAGGATCAAAAACGAAGCAGATCGGCTGAAGAGGAAGGCGAAGTCACTCCCGGAATAGAAACAAAGCAGTTCAAGTTGCCAATGGAATGAGAAAATGTTGGGTCTCTCGAACCTACCTCCACGGTTTCGAAATCAATAGATTTACCAAACGACGGCAATCCCCCTCGCGCTTGCTTGTTATCCTGGAAGTCCTGTTCTTGTCCCTGCCCGGTCAGTCCGCATTGGGCCAGAGTCCTGCGATTTCGTTCACTGATATTTCGGCATCAAGCGGCCTAACCGTTCGCCACGTCTCGACCCCTGAAAAGCGTTACATCGTTGAGTCGATGAGTGGAGGTGTCGCTCTCTTTGATTGTGACGATGACGGGCATCTCGACGTAGCAGTCGCAAATGGCTCTTCAGTTGAGCGTTTTAAGGCAGGAGGCGACCCATTCGTCACGCTTTATCGTCAGTTACCGGAGCGCAACCCTGAGGCGCCGCCAAAGTTTGAGAATGTAACCCCGGCCGCAGGACTAACACGAAATGGCTGGGGCATGGCAGTTACCGCGGTTGATTACAACAGCGACGGCCGCGCCGATCTATTCGTAACAGGCTATCAGGGAAACGTTCTTTACCGCAGCGTCGGACAATGCAAATTCCAGGACGTGACCGACAAGGCAGGCCTTCGCGGCGGCGGGTTTAGTGCAGGAGCAGCCTGGGCCGACTACGATCGCGATGGTGACCTCGACGTCTTCGTAGCCCGCTATGTTTTCATTGACCTCCATAACCTTCCGGAATTCGGCAGTTCTCCCTCCTGCTCATACCGTGGCATTCGCGTTCAATGTGGACCCAGGGGATTGCCCGGGGAGACTGACTTGCTTTACCGCAACAACGGCGACGGCACGTTCGAAGAGGTGTCGCACAAAGCGGGCGTCGGCGACGTCAAGAAGTATTACGGGCTGGGCCCGATTTGGGGCGACTACGATAACGACGGCTGGTTAGATCTTTTTGTTGCAAACGACTCCACGCCTAACTATCTGTACCACAACAACAGAAACGGAACGTTCACTGACGTCGGTTTCGAACAGGGAGTTAGTTATGGCGAGTCGGGAACAGAGCAGGGTTCGATGGGAGTAACGTGGGGCGATTTCAACCTTGACGGCAAACTCGACCTCTTTGTCACCAATTTCGAAAATGAACCCAATGCGCTCTACCGGAACCTGGGCAGCAAAGGGTTCGTTGACACAACGCTCGCTTCCAAGATCGGCCAGCCTAGCCTGCCTTACGTTGGATGGGGCACTTCGTTTGTGGATTTCGATAACGACGGGTGGCTCGATCTACTCGTTGCCAATGGTCATGTTTATCCGCAGCTTGAGTTGAGTCAAGGTAGATATCAAACAGGCTACCGGCAGCATTTCCTCCTCTTTCGCAACCTCGGTGACGGAACATTCGAGGAGATTTCGAAGGAGGCTGGCGTTCGTAGTCTTGCGTTGGCATCCCGACGCGGCGCCGCTTTTGGAGATTTGAATAATGACGGTCGCGTTGATGCCGTAATAGTGAATCTGGGAGAAACGCCAACGGTCCTTCTCAACACGACTGAGACTAACAACCAAAGTCTCATCTTCAGGCTCGTCCAAACGAAAGGGAATCGCGAAGCAATCGGGGCGCGGCTGACACTTCGCACGTCCAAACATTCGTTTATCCACGACGTGCAGGCGGGTGCGAGCTACCTTTCCCAGAACGATCTGCGACTGCACTTAGGCGTCGGCGCAAATGAAAAGATCGAAGGTCTCGAAGTACGTTGGACTAACGGTGAATCTGAGACTGTGACTGGGGTCATGCCGGGCCGAATAATTACCATTATGCAAGGCAAGGGAATAACCGCCGCTGTACCATATCGAAATGCGCGAAAAAGGTAAGAAATTGTCTCTCTATGGGGTCCAATTGTATGATGAGAGGTGGCCCACACTCAGGCGCGGACATAAATTGTTTACGGAAGGCTGGAGTATGAATAGCCGACTCTTCCTGGCAACACTCGTAACCTTGTCGTCAGGGTTGCTGGTTTCAAGTAGCGCTCAGGTGCCGCTGTCGCCGACCTCCAGTCCAAAAGATAGGTCGGTAGAAGATAAATACCGGTCAGACGAGATAGAGAGGGTTCGTCGCGGGGCCATCTTGAGGAGAGAGCGTTACGAGACTCGATTCCCTCAAATAAAAGAAGACTTCGAACGAATCCAATTAATTAACAGCGATACCTTGCAGGCAAACTCGCTTGACGTGGCGTTGGATCGCGGACGGATTTCCGAAGCGGTGACCGAAATAAAGAAACGAGCGACTCGGCTGAGATCTAATCTATTTCCCTCGGAATCTACAGGGCGCGCAAAGCAAATTGATCAGCAAAGGGAACCGCAAGATTTGAAATCACTACTGACCGAGTTGGATAAAGCGATAACCAGCTTTGTTCACAACCCAATGTTCGAGAATATAAAGTTAGTCGATCCGCAAGATTCTTTGAGGGCCCAAACAGATCTTGAAAGGATCATCAGTCTTAGCACCAGGACCAAAAAAAGGCGGGCTAGAAGAACGGCACGGGCAGTCTTGGAATCGGGGTTACTTGGGAAAGCTAGTGTCTTCCGAACAAAAACTCCTCACTTCGCTGGGTTCGCCAATCTGTTCACCTGTTTCTGCCATTCAGCGGGGCTGAGTGATCGCAACTTCGGTAGCTCGGCCGCAGCGATCACCAGCTTACGCAGGCTTGGGATAATCGCAAACTCCACAGCGGCGACAGGTTTCGCAGCTTCGTCTAACCTCGATAACTTCACATCTCGCCATTCGGCGGTCGGTACGGAGCCGAGTTTCAAGTATGACATCGCTTCCAGCCCAGTGGCGCCGAGATCTGAAAAGTGCCTGGCGAACGGTTTGATCTCTTTAAGCGCCGGAGAACGATCGATAAGTGGTTCAAGCGAGACACCTGAAGCCTGCCAGTCGGCGAGAACGTTATTTATTTCCTCTCGATAGAGAAGAAAACGCGGAGCATCGGCAAGGAATGCATTGACCATCGAATCGAATTGCCGAGCCGCTTCGCTATCAGGAGTCGCTGCATCAACGACGCCGGTGAGCGGGCTGAGCATTGTTTGCGGCCGCATCTGATAGCGACGGTACTCCTTGACAGGTTCGATAACAGACACGAGAGTTCGAAGGGGGCTAATGTTGTCGTTCCTCACCAATCGTCGCAACAGCATGTCCTGGTTTCTCTTGTGAGTAAGTCCTAGCTCTTCCAACTGCAAACTGATAACCGCAAGCCGGCGGTACATATCATCGATGTCAGCAACGTGGCGCTGAGACCAAAGTCTTTCAGCGATGGCCCCTGTGCGCGGCCAGATGCGCGAGTCGATAGTCTCAGGAAGCACCCACTCGCCCCACATCGTGGCTTCGCCTCCCAAAATATGCTTCGCCTCCTCGGGAGTCAGCGGGCTGTCTGCCGGGAGCGGATCGGGGACATAGTGTTGGGAAGCGGGAAAAATCAGATCGATGTAATAGCCATTTGAGAGTATTCCGTCATAACCCTTCTTAGCCGCCTCAGCGAGCGCAGCAGTCCCGCGCCAGGAGTGGATCACGACGTCTTTGGGTAGTTCGGGCTGCAAGATCTCATCCCATCCGATCATCTTCTTTCCGTGTTTTTGCAGAATCTTCAAGAGACGCTGGTTGAAATAGGCTTGAAGGGCATGGTTGTCCTTGATTCCTTTTTCCTTCATGTAGGCCTGAATCTTCGGGTTGCGGTCCCACTGCTTGCCTTCATTCTCGTCACCACCAATATGAAGGTAGGCGTCTGGGAAAAGAGCTGCCATTTCACCGAGGAAGATTTCCAGGACTTTGTAAACTTCTTCGCGAGTCGGATCGAGTGCCGGCTCGAATATGCCAGGCCTTCGTTCAATGGTATATGGCCCAGGGGCGCTGCCGAGTTCAGGGTGACCAACCAACCAGCTGGTGCTGTGTCCCGGTATGTCAAACTCCGGAATCACCCGTATCCCACGCTCGCGGGCGTAAGCGATGATCTCTCTAACTTGATCTTGAGTGTAGTAGTTGCCATCGGATCCCAACTGGTGGAGCTTAGGGAACTTCTTGCTTTCGACCCGGAAGCCCTGGTCTTCGGTTAAATGCCAATGAAAAACATTAAGCTTCACTGCAGCCATGGCATCGAGATTACGCTTGAGAACCTCCATAGGCTCAAAGTGTCGGGCGACATCGATCAGCAACCCGCGCCATGGGAAGCGAGGCTGGTCCTGTATCTGAACTCCGGGCAGGTAATACCCATTCTGATCAGCATCAAGTAGTTGCAGCACTGTCTCAAGGCCCCGAATCGCACCAACCACGGTCGGGGCGCTCAGTATTGCTTGTCGACTGGTAATGTCGATTCGGTAGCTTTCGTTTTCACCAAGAGCGGGGATCTCCTTACCAGGACCTTCGCAATGAACTACGAATGTAGTGGTCTGATCGTCAAGCGCCAGACCTGGAGTGAAAGAGAGTACAGTCCGTCCCTCGAGACGTTTTGTGAATCGACCAATATTGGCTTGTAGTCTGGCATCTGAATGGCCACGAGTGGCGATTTTGAACGAACTATCAATCGGCAGACGCTCAGGATGAAATTTCACTGAGGCCGGCACGGGCATCAAGTTATGTTTAGCGGTTTCCTGTGCGGTTGCTAACGGCGTGCAGGTTAAGAGCAGCAACACAAAGAGGCATATATTGGTTGTCATGGTTTCACTTGAGCGTAAAGTTTTGTTTGAGTCCACCAATCGTGACGACGAAATCTCCCGGCTCAACCAGGGGTTTATTGTTTGCTCCGATAAATGACAAATCTTCTCGCCGCAGCTTGAAAGCCAGAGTGCGGCTTTGACCCGGCTGCAGACTCACTTTAGCAAACCGCTTCAGGCGTTTCGTGGGGGGCGAGATTGACGCAACGAGATCGCCAACGTACAGCTGCACTACTTCTTTGCCGGCCCGCCTGCCGGTATTGGTAACGGTCAGCGTGATAGACAATTCTTCGTTTTCGGAGATGGTGCTCTTACCCAAGCGCAAATCGCTGTAAGCATAGGTCGTGTAACTCAGGCCCTCACCGAAATGAAACTGCGGCTTGAATGCCAGGTTGCCAAAAGCCGTGTCCTCAGTCTCAAAGGGTTTGTGGTCATAGTTAATCAGCCCGTTCGGCGTGCGCGGATAGGTAAAGGGAAGCTTGCCACTCGGATTGACATCACCAAACAAAACGTCGGCGACCGCAGTTCCACCTTCGTTACCCGGGTTATAGGCCATCAATATTGCTTTTGCCCCGTCAGCAATACGATTGATGATGCGCGGCCGACCCTCCGCCAGGACGATCACCACTGGCTTACCTGTCGCAAGGATTGCCTGCGCGAGCTTTATTTGTGGTTCACCAAGATTAAGGTCGGTAATATTGCCGGGCGTTTCGCAGTAAGAACCTTCGCCAAGACTCAGCACGACCGCGTCCACATTCTGTGCCGCGCGGACGGCGGCACTGATGTCGACTTCCTCCTCCTGATCAGTAGGCGTGTTATTCGAAGCTGAGCCGGCGCGTCGTGTGATTCTAGTGCCTGGTACAAAGGTTACGTTGCTCTTACCAATTTTTGCTTCTATTGCCCTGCGGATCGTATGTCGATCTTTGGGAAAAAGAGATTCTTCTGAACCCTGCCAAAACGTAAGTCCAACCGTTGTTTAGAGAAAGCATCGAATCGGCTGTTGGCCCAGTAACAAGTACCTTGGTGTTCTTCGCTAACGGTAAGAAGTTGTCATTATTCTTCAACAACGTCATCGATTCACGGGCCGCCTCGAGCGCAGCCTGTCGCGATTCGGGTAGACCGATCTTGGATTTGAGGGCAGGATCGGGTACTGGCTCCTCGAACAGACCCAACTCAAACTTCACTCGCAGGATTCGCCGCACAGCTTCATCAATTCGCGACTGCGGAACTGCTCCTTCCTTGACCAACGCGATCAGATGATCGGCGAAACTGTAATCGAGCGGGACCATGCTCATGTCGTTGCCGGCCATGACGGCCATCCGGGTTGCTTCCTTCTCGTTGGCCGCCACACGCCAGATGGTTACGAGTTTCTTGATGTCTTCCCAGTCAGTAACTACGAATCCTTTGAAGCCCAGCTCGTTCCGGAGGATACCAGTCAACAAGTGGTGATTGATGTGACCGGGAATGCCGTTGATCTCGCCGGAGTTGACCATCACCGTTCGCGCGCCCGCTTTGACGGCGGCATCAAAAGTTGGGAGGAAGTATTCGCGCAAATAGTTTTCCGGAATCCAGGCTGGAGTTCGATCTCGGCCAGTTAGAGGAAAACTGTAGCCCATGTAATGTTTCAGGCTGGAAGCGACACGATCCTGCGCGGCGACGTCTGATCCCTCCAACCCGCGCACGAAGGCCACGCCCATCACCTTCGCGAGATATGGATCTTCACCGAAAGTTTCCCAAAAGCGTGGCCATAGCGGATTGCGCCCGATATCAAGCACCGGAGAGAAGCTCCATGGAATTCCGGCGGCACGCGTTTCCATAGCTGCGATCTCGGAACCCCTCTTCATCAACTCAGGATTCCAGGTTGCGGCCATGCCGATCTCCTGAGGGAAGAGTGTCGCGCCCAGTACGTAGTTTGCGCCATGGATCGAATCGATGCCGTAGATGACGGGAATGCCGAGACGGGTCTTCTTCGTCGCGGATTCCTGGATCTGCCTGATCACGTCATGCCACTTGTCAGGCGTTAGAGCTTGATTCTCCACGTTAAGAATTGACCCCACGCCATAACGCACGATCGCCTTTTCGAGCTTCTCAGGATCGAGCTGGATGTTCTGATCCTGGCCCTTCACAATCATGCCGATGGTCAGCTGAGTCATCTGGCCCACTTTCTCTTCAAGTGTCATGCGCTTGAGGAGGGCCTCGATTCTTTGCGTGTTGTCACGCTCAGGTCCCGCTGAGTTAATGGCATTTCGAAAGAACTCGTCGCTGTCAGCGATGTCTGTGGAAACGGGGCCGCGACCGACGACAAATGGCCCTTGTCCGGCCGCCACATTCGTAGTCGTTGGTTGTTCACGATTCGGGCTGAAAGTGTCAGCCTTCGGCAGCGGCAAACCGAGGCATATGGTAAGCGTAACTACCGCCAGACTAAGGGCAGCTCTTTTCATGGTCTTCTTGTTTTTCCTTCGGGAAATGAATCGGCGGAGCGTGCCTATTGTCTCATTGAGGACGGGTATTTAAGAAACCCGAAACGGCTGGGTAATGCCAGTTTTCTCTCCCATTTTTTGGTTTCTCGGTAATTGGTCTTGTAGCCCTTTAGCCTGTTGTTTGGTGTTGCTTCGTGTGGGTTCGTGGATCGTCCCATATTTCGCTTAAAAGACGATCCACGAACCCATACGAATGGGCACGAAGCCACGATACCGACCCATTCGTTTCTCAGTTTGTGGATCTTCTCATCAGCCTACTAACTTCGCGCCACGTGACCAGCTTGACGTTGTTTTCCTGAAGCAGCTTGCGAAACGCTTCACTCGTAACAAAATCGAAATCACGCTGCCGCCATTGTGAGCCCCAATCAGGATGATCAAACGCCACGCCTCTCATTTCCGGATCGTCGTACGCCAGGTGCACGATCATTTCCGTGATACCAGGCTGAAGGTTCTTGATCGCGTCTGCGTAGTACTTGTTCCAACCCGCCGCAGTAACCTCAGGGCCGATGTTAATGACGGTGTTCATTACCACGTCGTCAGGCCCAATTAGCGAAGGCAGAAAGGGCGCTGTGGCAAACCATTCTTTCGAAACTCTGATTAGTAGTTTGTTGTCTCTGGCTACCCTGAAGAGAGTCTCAAACAGGGCCTGAGTTTGATACAGCGTGCCCATGTGAGAGTCGAGGTGGGTGGGTTGAATTCCGAGGGCTCTGGCGCGCGCGATCTGGGCACGAATTTCTGCTTCTGCCTCTTTGGGATCAATGCGGGCGGCGGCTTCTGTTTCCGTCGGGTAGAAGTAACCGTTCGTGTCCAGTAGGGACGGGACGCGGTCTTTTGGAAGTATGGGACCCCAGCGATAAAGACTCCACTCACTGGTCAGTGTCAGGTGCAAGCCAAGATCGGCGTCAGGGTGAGCTCGCGCGTAGGCAGCTATCTCGGGAAGCCAGGGACAGGGAATCATGATGCTGGCGGAACTAACCAGGCCACTCTCCAAGCCCTTGATGGAAGCTCGATTGATGGAGTGGGCCATACCGAGATCGTCCGCATGCACGATCAGCAGTTTTGCATCCGGCGGATAGCCAAGTCGTTCCACCAAAGATTTGGCTGCCACTTGTGACCCTGCGCGTGAGGGTTGCGTCTGTTGGAACGCTGCGGTAGACGTTGCAAAAAGCAGGCAAGCCCCGATTGCGCTAAAGGCTCTTAGTTTCATTTTTCAATTCTCGCTCGAGCAAGCAGCTGACTTTGTATGGTTCCGGCCCATGACGTACTACTTAGCGCCGGATGGCCTGCTGCCGGCTCATTTTTTGTAGATTAGAGATCCCTTGTGGAGCCGGAAATTGTATGATGCTGCTTTGTTAGTGGTCAACATTCTTCGCGCGTTAGTAGTGGCCCTAATTTGCCTTTGCGCCTTGAGCATTCCTTTGCGTCTTTGCGCGAAATGTATTTTGCTCAGCTATCTTTCACGCAAAGGCGCGAAGAGGATACATAAGGCGCAAAGAATGAAAACCGGTCTACTAATTAGTTCCTCGATACAGGTATGAAACCGCTAAAAATCGGGATCACAGGTGTGCGCGGGATTGTGGGCGAAACCTTTACGCCGGAAGTGACAGTCGGGTTCTCTCAGGCGTTTGGGACTTATCTCGATGGCGGCCGTATGCTGGTTTGTCGAGACACTCGCGCCTCCGGGCCGATGGTGCGCGCGGCAGTCATCGCCGGATTGCTCGCCGCCGGTTGCGAGGTAATCGACCTTGGAATTTCGCCGACACCAAGCCTTCAGCTAGCGGTCACATCGCTAACAGCGGATGGTGGAATAGCAATAACCGCCGGACATAATCCGTCACAGTGGAACGCGCTGAAATTTGTATGCAGCGATGGGCTTTATTTAAGTCCCACGCAGGCCGAAGAGCTTTTAGACATATTCCACCAGGGAGAGTTTGCCAAGGCCACGTGGGATCAGATCGAGCCCGCGATTCAGTATCAGGATCCTATCGGGCACCATATAGATTTACTCAATAGAGTTTTCGATGTTGAGACGATCAGGAGTAGCCGGCTAAAGGTCGCGGTCGATTGCTGCAATGGTGCGTGCTCGCGTCTGATTCCTCGTTGGCTAATGGAAATCGGTTGCGAAGTTCTGGCGATCAATGATGATCCCACAGCACCGTTTCCTCATCCGCCTGAACCACGGCTTGAGAACATGGCGCAGCTCAGCGCGGTTGTTAAGGCTGGACACGCTGACATTGGTTTCGCTCATGACGCTGACGGCGAGCGCCTTGGAATTGCTACTGAGTTGGGCGAACCCCTCTCCGAAGAGTTGACACTCGCTCTGGCGACTCGGATTCGTCTTGAGCAGAAGGTGGGCACCGTCGTGACGAACGTTTCAACCACGAGAGCTATAGAGCAGATTGCCGAACGCTATGGCGGAAATGTGGTGCGCACCCAGGTGGGACAAACCTATATCTCCGAAGGCATGAACGAGTTTAACGGCGTTCTCGGCGGCGAGGGGAGCGGTGGCGTTACGGTTCCTGAACTCCATTTGACGCATGATAGCGCCGCCGCCGTTGGCTTGATTCTCGAAGGTGTCGCACGCAACGGCAAACCCGTCTCAAATTTCGTTCGAGATCTTCCCAGGTTGACTATGCTGAAGCACAACCTTCCAGTCGAACCCAATCGACTCTATTCAGTGTTGCAGAACTTCCGGATTGCCATCGAGCGCGAGCAGTTAACTTACGATCTAACCGACGGTATTCGAGTCGCGTTACCGCAGGGCTGGATCCACGTGCGCGCCTCGAATACGGAATCCATGATTCGCGTTATCGTAGAAGCTGACGAGACTACGAGCGCATCAAATCTGCTTGATTGGGTGCGCGATAGGCTGAATAAGTGACGCAGTTTTCATTAGCACCGTGGCTTTAGCCCGGTGATTGAGGAACTAACAAACAAAAGAAGCCGTTTGAACGGTTTCCGATAGCCATGGATAACCGAAAAACCGTTAGAAACGGTTCAGGAATCATTTCCGCCTGAACTAATCACCGGGCTGAAGCCACGGTGTTAATTAGATCGCTCCGCGATAAAGCACAAACCGTTAGCAATGAATCATTGCGATTGGTTACCTAACCAAGACTTTGTAATTAAAGAGATCCCTCGGACTTGTTCCGCGGAGTGAAACAATCATGCGGGCGATACCAACTCTCAAGATCAGCATTTCAGGCGTGCGTGGAGTGATCGGTGAGTCGCTGACGCCGATTCTGTTAACCCGTTTTGCCCAGGCCTTCGGCACCTACGTCGGCTCAGGCACGATTGTTATTGGGCGCGATCCACGCACTTCCGGTGAAATGGTCAAGCAAGCGGTAATCGCCGGTCTTTTGTCCAGCGGATGTCGCGTAATTGATATCGGAATGTGCCCGGTGCCGTCAATTCAGCTACTCGTGCGCCAACGTCAAGCACACGGGGGCATTGCTATTACCGCCAGCCATAACCCGGCGCAATGGAATGCGCTGAAGTTCATCGGGGGGGACGGGCTTTTCCTGAATAGCGGCCAGGCTCGTGAGATGCTCGACATCTATCATCAAGGTGAGTACACGAAAGTCGCCGGCGCGGAAATGCGGGAAGTGGAAGAGATTTCAGGGGCGACAGATTCGCACATTCAACAAATCCTGGACGTCCTTGGTCCTCTACCGCAAAGGGAAAAGCCTCTGCGGTTGGTGCTCGATGCTTGTAATGGCGCGGGGTCGCTGGTTGGGCCAAGGCTACTCGAGGCTCTGGGTGCTGAAGTCATTACGCTTAATGTAACTCCAGACGGACTTTTTCCACGTCCGGCAGAACCATTGCCAGAAAATCTGGGAGACCTCTGCGCGACCGTGAAGGAGCATCGAGCTGATCTTGGCTTTGCCCAGGATATGGACGCCGACCGGCTGGCAATCGTTTCGGAGCAGGGCATTCCAATCGGCGAAGACTACACGCTCGCTTTAGCAACGCTTTATGTCCTCGGCAAGCAGTTGGGGCCAGTGGTAGCCAATCTTTCCTCTTCTTCGGTTCTGCAAGAGGTTGCCAGCCGATTTGGCTGTCCTCTTTTTCTGACTCGAATAGGCGAGGTCAACGTAACGGAGGAGATGCAGAAAGAAAACGCTGTCATCGGCGGCGAAGGCAACGGCGGCGTTATCTATCCCCGCATCAACTTTGCGCGTGATAGCCTAACCGGCATGGCGCTGATTCTGCACCTCCTGGCCGAAACCGGCCAAACGATCACTGAATTGGTGAACAGCTTTCCGCGATTCAGCTTGATCAAAGAGAAACTGGTCTGTCCTTCACATAAAATCCCTGCCGTACTAAGAATGCTGCGTCATGAGTATTCGGGTCACCCGATGGATTTGCGCGATGGTGTGAAGGTGACCCTTCCGGTGGGGTGGTTCCTCGTAAGAGGGTCTAACACCGAGCCGATTATTCGGGTGATCGCAGAAGCAGACAGCGATATTAAGGCGCGTGAGATTCTTGACCGTGTATTTGCGCAGGTGCAGACGTGTATTGAGTCAGACTTGCACTGATAGCCGAGCGACAAAGTGCTCTGCCCAAAGGTCGATACTTCGGCGACAGTCTATCAGCGCCAAAGGCGCGGAATGTAACAGCCAGGGGCAAGCGCGTAGCGAAGCGGAGCGCGTCGCCCCTGGAGCTAAGCACGCGAAAGTCTGAGCTCTGAAGGAGCGAAATAAAACAAGATGATCGAGAAGATCCAGAATTATTGTCGCGTGAATAACGTCCCGCTCCAGTGCTATTCCGCCCTTTCAGGGCTCACGACGGCACACCGACCTTATCCAGGGGCGACGCGCTCCGCTTCGCTACGCGCTTGCCCCTGGCTGTTACATTCCGCGCCTTTGGCGCTCAGCCAGCTAGCCCAATTGGCTTCTTGTGCAAAGCCCTAACAAAGCCTAATGAGGAGAACAATCCAAAACGTGGACCACAAAAACTTTCCTTCCGAGAATGCTCGACGCAATTTCTTGAAAATCGCAGGTTTGGCAGCGCTCGGCCTTGTTGCGCCTAAGTCTCTGACTCATGTGTGGGCTATTCAGCGACCGGGTGAACTGTGGCTGTACGTGGGAACCTATACCTCTGGCCGGAGTGAGGGAATATACCTTTACCGTTTGAACCTGACTTCGGGCGAGTTAAGTCATGTCGCCACAACCAGCGGAGTGGTCAACCCGTCTTATCTGACCATCGCTCCCAGCCGGCGTTATTTATATGCGGTCAATGAAGTCGAAGAGTTTGGCGGTAAGAAAAGTGGCGCTCTCAGTGCCTTTGCGATCGATCAACAGACGGGCTCACTGAGATTCATGAATCAACAACCATCGTTGGGAAGCGCTCCGTGTTACGTGGTGGTGGACCGAACCGGCAGATTTGTTTTGGTCGCCAATTATTTTGGAGGCAACGTTGCCGTTCTTCCGGTGCGTAGCGACGGGAGCTTGGGCGAAGCTACAGACCTGAAACAGCATGCCGGTTCCAGCATAAACACAGAGCGTCAAGAAGGTCCACATGCCCATTGCATTGAATTGGATTCTGCTAACCGGGTTGCTTACGCATGTGATCTAGGTGCAGACAAGATCATGATCTCGCGCTTTGACGCGAGAAGCGGGAAGCTGATTCCAAACCGAACGCCCTCGGTGCAGATGAAACCTGGTGCCGGACCGCGCCATCTAACTTTTCATCCTGGCAGCAAGTACGCCTATGTCATCAATGAACTGCACGCGACAGTGACCGCCTTCGCACACGATCGTGTCCAGGGCAACCTGAAAGAGTTGCAAACGGTTCCGACTCTGCCCGCGGACTTTACGGCTGCCAACACAAGTGCGGACATCCACGTTTCTCCCGACGGTCGATTCCTTTACTGTTCGAACCGCGGTCACGACAGTATCGCTGCTTTCAAGGTGGATCCGCGGAACGGTAAGTTAACTTTCATCGCTCACGAACCGACCAGAGGCAACGCGCCGCGCAACTTTGCCATTGATCCGACCGGAGCGTTTCTGCTGGTGGCGAATCAGAAATCGGACAATATCGTGACTTTCCGGCGGGATAGGAAAACAGGTCGACTTAGCGCCACGGGGCATGTAGCGGAAGTGCCATCACCTGTTTGTCTGAAATTTACGAAATCGTTTTCGTGAGACGTTTACGTTTGTGGGAATGCCTGGTGTCGCTGAGAAGACGATCCACTAAACCACACGAATCAACACAAATAGTTCGTGTAACTTCGTGTGTTTTCGTGGATCGTGCTTTCCGAGTACTGGCAGCTCCAGCCACGCAATAGCTCAGATGACGGTGTGGGTTGCGTGGCCGGACCCACCCGCTACCGCGTGGTGGTACTGACTTCACGGGTCTGCCACATCCGTCGTGCCAGTCGTCGCTGACGACCCCTCGCATCTCCGCTAAATCTCAGCAGCCACAGGTTTGGATGAGGCCTCGTCTACAGCCGCCGTGTCACGCGATCTTTTCAAACCGATAGCAGACAGCACGTAGAAGAGAATAGCAACCAGCACGACGTACTGAAACCCAAGCAGCATCGAGCTATATTCGGCCAGTCCGCCAACCATGGCGCCGGCGATGTTTATGCCAAAGGCGCGATCGGGCTCCGTGGTTCGCTTGAACGACGCAGCAAAGATCACGCCGGCAAAGAATATTGGCGCAAACACCAGCAGGCATGAGCCAATCACCTGTAGGCTGCGGCTCATTCCCAGAAAGAAATCCAGTGGCACCACAGTGTTGAGTCCCAGCGTTATCAACAGACCGACGTAATACGGCCACAAGCGCTCTGGCTGAAAACGCAGAGTCCAGCGATTGGCGATCAGGATCATCACCAGCACTGCAAAGAAAACCACGGAGTTAACGACCCAGGTGCTGCCAAGGAGTAAGGCCATGGTGACCACAGCTTTAGTTTCGACCAGCATGAATCCGGCACCTAAAAAGAATAGCTGTAGGTTGAGCGGGCTCGCGATGATCGACGCCGCGCGACCGCTTTCACCTGGCCCATTACTCGCTTTTCGTCGTCGGGGCAGGAACAGGAAGATCAGCAACAGCGCCAGCCCCCCCATGATCAATATTCCGCGTAAGCTCAGTGTCGGGATCATCGGCTCACGAAGATAGAGGAATGGCCAGTCGTCGGTTGCGGTCCGTAGGCCTCCTGTAGGAGGCAACACGCTCGCTAAACCGAAATGCTGCCAGGGAGATTGCTTCGCCTGCTCCTTTTCCGGCCTCTGTTGATCGACGGGCGTCACTACCGTTCCCGCCTGTTGGAAACCATTTGGTGAGGATGGGCGCGGCGGCTCGTCATCGCGCAGCCAGTAGTCTGGCTGTCGGGCAAAGGCGTCCCGCAAATCGCCTGTCGCACCGGCAAAGAAAATTGTGAAGTCTCCGAAGGTGGCCTGGTCGGGCTCAATGGTTTTTCGATAGGGCAGAGTAAGCACCACTGGATTGTCCGCTCCGAAAACTTCTTCCAATCCTTTTTCCAGACGCGCGGCGAGCCAGCCCTGACGGAAATAGTTGTAGATCACGAAAGTACCGTTCGGCTTGAGGTGGCGGCGGACGTCTTCGAAGGTCTGGCGCGTGAAGAGAAAACTTTCCAGACGGATATTGCTGTACCCACTGTGCAAGACCAGCGAGTCGACCAGCGCATAGACTATCAAGTCGTACTTCCGCTCAGTCGAACGAAGAAAGTTGCGGCCGTCATCAAGGTGAATTTGAACGCGCTGGTCCTGGTAAGGCTGGTCCGGATGGTAAGCGCGCCCCAGACGGTAGATCGCAGGATCGATCTCCACGGCATCAATGTGTTTCGCGCCCCACTGCAGGGCTCGACTCACATCGTTGCCTGAACCGGCGCCAATGATCAGGACGTTCTCGAAAGCAGGCCTTCCTGAATCTCGATTCAGCAGGTGCGGCAAAGCATATGCGGGAAAATTCTCGTTTCGCGAGACCATCTGCTGGTGATAGATCAGGTTCACTGAAAGCGATAAATCAGCCTGCTTAAAATCAATCCGGTAGTAGGGTGACCAGAATTGCTGAGCTTCCTTCTGGCCCTGATAGTCGTCGTGCAGGGGCACGAAGGCTGCCAACCACACTACGAGCACGAGCAGTACAGCCGTCGGGAGGCCCCAGCTAAGCAGTCGTCTGGGAAAACGATGATCAGGGGAGACGAAGTAGAAGTAGCCCAGGCAGACAGCCACCAGCAAGAACCACCAGAACGCTCGCACTTCCAACCAGGAACACGCGGCAAAGAGCACGATTCCTAGAATGCTCCCGGCAATGTTGAGGGTGTAAGCCTGCACTCGGTTGGGCCAACGCTTAAGCGCCCGACCCAATTCCTGTCCTGGTCCAAGAAAAGCCAGCGCGATGATGATGAAGAAGAAGCCGCAAAGCACTTCAACCGGGATGGCGTAACGTGATAAGTCCTGACTGTGATACTCGGTCCCAAAATAGACTTGCTCTGGAGACGTCTGATTACCGACGTCGACGAACTTTACGAACGAGCCGCTGCTAATCTCAACTGCGTGCGCCGCCGCCAGGGCCACAACGAGCAGGAGTGGTGTCCACGCCAGATAGTTGCGACGGCGACTGGCGGACAAGCAACCAACCGACATACCCAGGAAAGACGCCAGCAAAACGACGTTCGTAAAAAACGTCAGGTAGAGAACATGTGACGGAAACCAGCGAATCGCTGCCAGTTCCAAAAACAAAATTATTAGACTTATCAGGAACAGATTGAAGCCGTTACGGAATGAGGAAGATTGCGAGGCGTCGGTTTCAGGCATGGAAATGGTATTCACAGATCGCTCGTTCGCCCACCGTTTCGAGTTTTGGTTTCTTTGTGCTGTAGGTGCTTGGTGTTGTGTGGGTCTAGTGGATCGATAATGCCCAGGCGACGCCGTCCGCCGGGTCGCCCGCCACATCTCAACAGTTTGCGAGCGCGCATCTTAGCACGAAATTCGCCGGGCGGTGCTTATCTGAACCGGGCTCTGTCGAGTGGACTAGATCTTCAATGAAGTTTGCCGAGTGGATCATTTGCTCAAATAACGACACCGACAAACTCAAGGAAGCTCTGATCAAGTCCGCACCTTTGGAGTGCGGTGATCTGTCACCGCTTTATTATTACGCGACCTGTCGCGGATACCGTCCAGTACGTTCTTGCGAATCACCGGCGTCAAGCCGCCCTCAGACCAAAGCGGTGACAGATCACCGCACTCCAAAGGGTCGGACTTGATTAGAGTTTCTTGCACCTGACTCGCGAACTCAAATACGATGCGCTGCGGGCGGCTCAGAATTCACTTGCAGTGATATGTTAAAAGGAGTAACCACCCAATGACCCGGTGCAGAAAAAAGACGGCGCCTTGTTGGATCATTCTTCTTCTTAGTCTTTTAGCGCCACTCTCGATCAACGGACAGTCGAGATTCGTTACGACGCGAGGAAAAGATATTGTGTCTCCGGACGGTAAACCGCTCCTCCTGAAAGGCATCAATCTTGGCAACTGGCTGCTGCCTGAGGGGTATATGTTCAAATTCAAGACCGCTAATTCTCCGCGGCTGATTCACACGGTGATCAATGAACTCGTCGGTGAAGACGAGGGTCGGCGATTTTGGAAAACGTTTCATAAGAATTACATTACGATCGAAGATATCAGGTTCATAAAACAATCCGGATTCAACTCTGTTCGCGTCCCTTTCAGTTACCGTTTGTTTGTATCAGAGGGGGTGCCCGCAAAACTGGAAGGCGAAGGCTACCGGCTTTTAGACGATGTCGTGGCCTGGTGCAAACTGGAAGATCTCTACGTGATTTTTGACATGCACGGCGCGCCCGGCGGACAAACCGGAGACAACATCGATGATAGCTGGGGCTATCCGTTTCTATTTGAAAGTGTCGAAAGCCAGGACTTGACTGTAAACGTATGGCGCAAGCTTGCCGCACGTTATCGAAATGAGCCGACGGTCATCGGGTATGATCTGCTGAACGAACCGATTGCGCACTACTTTGAAGCTGCCAAATTGAATCCAAAGCTTGAACCGCTCTATCGCAAAATCGTGTCGGGGATAAGAGAGGTCGACAGGAACCACCTGATCTTTCTCGGCGGGGCGCAGTGGAACACCAACTTCAAAGTGTTTGGGCCACCTTTTGATAGTAAACTCGTCTACACTTTTCATAAGTACTGGATGGATGTGAACCGAGGGGCCATTCAGGAGTATCTCGATTTCCGCGAGAAACATAATGTGCCTGTTTGGATGGGAGAATCCGGGGAAAACACGGATGAGTGGATTGGTTCCTTCAGGACGTTGCTGGAACAGAACAACATTGGCTGGTGTTTCTGGCCCTACAAGAAGTTAAACGCCACGTCGTGTGTAGCCTCGATAAATCCACCTGAAGATTGGGATGCGATTATCTCCTACGCTGACGGCCCGCGCACAACTTTTGAGGAAGTGAGAAAACGCCGGCCTCCGAAAGAAAAGGTAGAGAAGGCGCTCAGCGACTATCTGGAGGGAGTCAAATTCGCAAACTGCAGGATCAATGCGGGGTATGTGAAGGCCCTGGGGTTAAAGTGATTAGACAGAATAGGACGATCCACGAGAGGACCCGAAATGACTCGAACTTAGGAGCTCTTTTCGTGCGGTTTCGTGTGATTTCGTGGATCGTGCTTGGTTTTTCCGCAACCTGCCCTTTGATAGCCTTCACTGCCAATACCGCTAATTCTCAAACCAACCCAGGATTAAAGAGAATCTCAAAGACAAGAATACCGATCCAGACCGGCTGGCAATTTCGCGAGGCTGACAAAGACACCTGGTATCCGGCGATCGTGCCGGGCTCGGTGCACACGGATCTGCAGCACAACAAACTCATTGACGATCCTTTCTATCGTGATAACGAACAGAAACAGCAATGGATTGGCAAGACCGACTGGGAGTATCAAACCTCCTTCAACGTCACGCCTGAGATTCTCAAACGCGATCGCATCGACCTGGTCTTCGAAGGCCTTGACACCTATGCCAACGTCTTTCTCAACGATGTTTCCTTGCTGAATGCTGACAACATGTTTCGCACGTGGAGGACAGACAGTAAGCAACTGCTCAAATTAGGCAGCAACACGTTGCGTATCCGCTTTCGGTCTCCCATTGACGAAGTCTTACCCGTCATGGCCAAGATGAGTTACCAACTGCCCGCCGGAAACGATCAGGGAGAAAAAACAAGTCCGCATACGCGCAAAGCGCCATATCAGTTTGGCTGGGATTGGGGGCCACGCTTTGTCACCAGCGGTGTCTGGCGTCCGGTCGTGCTCGAGGCGTGGGACGCGGCCCGAGTAGAAGACTTGCACATCCTTCCCAGGAAGGTGACGGCTGCCGCCGCAAACCTTACCGCTGAAGTCGAAGTTGTGGTCGACCGCAACTCATCTGCCACCATCCTCGTCGACAACCTTACGGACAAGCGTTTGGCAGCAAAACGCGAGGTGCAACTTACGCCTGGATCCAACCGATTGGCACTCGACTTTGTGATAACCCGTCCGGCGCTTTGGTGGCCCAACGGACTCGGTGCGCATCCACTCTACTCTTTCAAAGCGCGACTGCTTTTAAATGGCAGGCAGGTTGATGAAAGAACCACGCGCACGGGCGTGCGATCATTGGAACTCAGGCAGCAGCGCGACGGCGCCGGCAAAAGCTTTACCTTCGTAATCAATGGAGTGCCTGTATTCGCTAAAGGTGGCAACTGGATTCCGGCGGACAGTTTTCCGACTCGCATCAGCAAAGCCAAATACCGACAATTGCTGGAATCGGTGCGCGACGCAAACATGAACATGCTTCGGGTGTGGGGCGGAGGCATTTATGAGCCCAGCGAGTTCTATGAGCTTTGCGACGAAATGGGCATTCTCGTCTGGCAGGATTTCATGTTCGGCTGCAGCATGTATCCCGGTGATCAGGCGTTTCTTGACAACGTGCGACACGAAGCCATCGACAACGTCAAACGGTTGCGCAATCATCCGAGCATCGTGATCTGGGCCGGCAACAATGAAATCGAGACGGCATGGTTCCACTGGGGATGGAAGGATCGGCTGCCCGCCAAACTCTGGGACGATTATCTGAAACTCTTTCACGGCGTGCTGCCGGAAGTGTGCAGCTCGCTGGATCCCTCGCGCCCGTATTGGCCCAGTTCGCCCAGTTCCAACCTGGAAGATGATCCAAACTCACAGAAGATGGGCGATATTCACTACTGGGAGGTGTGGCACGCGTCGCTGCCGTTCAGCGAATATGAAAAACAGTTTCCACGATTCATGAGCGAATACGGCTTTCAGTCGTTTCCCCAGCTCGAAACTGTCAAGACCTACACTGTGCCGGCAGACCACGACATAAATTCACCGGTGATGATGGCCCATCAGCGGCATCCGCGTGGCAATCAACTAATCCGTGAATACATGCTGCGCGAATATCCTGAGCCGAAGGATTTCGAATCGTTTCTCTATGTCAGCCAGGTTTTGCAGGCGGAAGGGATCAAGATCGGAGCCGAGCATCTGCGGCGCATCATGCCGCACAACATGGGTTCACTTTATTGGCAGATCAACGACTGTTGGCCCGTTGCTTCATGGTCGAGTATCGACTACACCGGACGATGGAAGGCGCTTCAGTATTACGCACGCCGGTTCTACAGTGAAATTCTGGTCAGTCCGCAGGAGGAGAACGGCAACCTCAGCATCTTTGTCGTCTCTGATCGGTTACAGACGGCTTCCGCGCAATTGAACCTGACCGTCTTCAACTTCGAAGGGAACAAGTTGTGGATGCAGGTAAAGGACATCGAGATTGTGGCGCTCAACAGTAAGTCGTACGCGACCATCCCGATTGAGACGCTGCTGGCCGGGAAAGATGCCAAAGAAGTGTTTTTGTTTGCGGAGGTATTGGTGGGTGGCAAGCCAGTGTCGAGCAATCAACACTTCTTCAAAGCCTACAAGAATCTCACGCTTCCCCGGCCGCAAATAATGACGGAGGTAGTGCCTGTGCGCGGTGGATTCAGAGTCACCTTGTCTGCCGACAAGTTAGCGCGGGCGGTCTATTTGTCAGCGCCAAATCATTCCGGGTTCTTTACGGACAACTATTTCGATCTATTCCCGGGCGAGAAAGTCGAAGTCCAGTTCCGAACTGGCGTCACAATCCCGCTCAGCGACTTTCGCAGCAAACTCAAGATTCGCAGCATGGCAGATGCTTTTTGAACATCTTTCCCCAAACTCAAATGCCAAACACCACCACACCCGCCGCAACCGAACGGTTAGTATCACTCGATGTGTTTCGCGGAATCACGATCGCCGGGATGGTGTTAGTTAATAACCCCGGAACCTGGGAGCACATCTATTGGCCGCTGCAACATGCCCAGTGGCATGGCTGGACTCCGACCGATCTGGTTTTTCCTTTCTTCCTTTTCATAGTGGGCGTGGCGATTACCCTGGCCTTTGGGAGCCGCGTAGAAAGTGAGCGCAGCAAACGCGATCTCTACTTAAAAGTTATCAAACGTACACTAATAATCTTTGGGTTAGGTCTCTTGCTGAACGCCATACCCTACTTCAACCTTTCGGAGCTTCGCATCCCGGGCGTGCTGCAACGAATTGCTGTCTGCTATTTCTTCGCCTCAATCATTTTTCTCAATACGAAAGTGAGGACACAGGTAATCATAACGATTGCGTTGCTGATTGTTTATAGATTGATGATGGGGCTCATTCCCGCACCTGGATTTGCCGCAGGCGATCTCAGTAAGGAAGGCAGTATTGCCTCGTTCGTCGATCGGGTCGTCTTCGGCAAACACGTGTGGGCCCAGGCGAAGGTCTACGATCCCGAAGGGCTCTTAAGTACTATTCCCGCCCTGGCAACAACTCTCATCGGAGTGCTCACCGGACATTGGCTCCGGACAAAGAAGTCGGCCCACGAAAAAGTAGCCGGAATGTTTGTGGCAGGTATGGCTTGCATCGTCGTGGGTTGGGCTTGGAACCCATTATTCCCAATTAATAAGGCGTTGTGGACAAGCTCATATGTCCTTTTCACTGGCGGGTTGGCTTTGCAGCTTTTGGCCTTTTGTCACTGGCTCATTGATATCAAAGGTTTTCGTCTGTGGGCCAAACCTTTTGAAGTCTTCGGGATGAATGCGATCGCCCTTTATGTCGGCTCTGCATTAATGGCGGAGTTGTTGGGATTGATCAAAGTTACCGGAGCGGATGGGACAAAGATGGATCTGAAGACCTGGATCTATCAGAATGTGTTTGCGTCATGGGCGTCTCCGGTTAACGCATCGTTGGCTTTTGCGATTGCCTTCGTGCTGGTATGGCTCGGATTGATGTGGATTCTTTATCGGCGGAAGATCTTTATCAAGATTTGAACTGAAAGAGGCAACGATCCACGAAATTACACTAAATTACACGAACCACATTTCGTGTTGGTTCGTGGTCTTGCCTCAAGAGATACGATAGTGGCGTGACGGCTTTGCCGCCTGATGTGAGGCGGTGGCTCTGCCCCGCCGTAAGTCTCGTTCACTTAGACTCTGGGGCTACGCCCCCCGTTTGTGTCAAACTTCGGGACAATTTGCAAAAAGAGGGCGTAGCCCAAACCAACATAAAGCATGGTGCGGCGGGGCAAAGCCGCCGCCTCACATCAGGCGGCAAAGCCGTATCGCTAACAGCCTGTGACTTTTGAAAATGAGCCTCACTTCGAGGAGGTGTATCGACAAGCTGCTTCGCGCTTTAGCATCCCGTCCCTACAGTTCCCGGTTTTGGTAGTGAGAATCCCTGCCGAATAGACCTACCTGAGCCTTTGCTTCGCCTTGTCAATCAAGAGATTGTTCTTCTCATAACTCAACTCGGGTCTATCATCATCAGCGAGGCGTGGTGGGTATTGATGCTCTTGATAAACGGGATAAGCCTCGGTGCGCAGGTGCGCCAGCATATGATGGCCGCGACGGGTGGCGCGTTCGTGGCGTAGGGCGGAAATATCAAGTGCCGCGACCACGATTCTCTCACCCGGACCCGGCGACGCTTGTGCCAGCAGACGACCATCGAAGTCCACTACTTGACTGCCGCCGGGCCAGGAGTAAGGCGGGTAATGCTTCAAACTCGGGCCTTGATTCGCTGCCACGACGTAGGCGGTGTTTTCCAGCGCCCGACAGCGATTTACGATTGTCCACCAATCCATCGGCTCGGTTGCGCCCCACGGATCCATATAAGCAGAAACGCGGACCAACACTTCGGCTCCGTTGATTGCTAACTGGCGGATGGCTTCAGGAAAGATCCAGTCGTAGCAGATAGCGCAACCAATTCGCCCGATCGGCGTGTCGGCCACGGGAAACAATGGTTCATCGTAGCCCTCGATGTCGTGAGGACTCGCGTGAACTTCGAACGGAATCCATGGATTGACCTTTCGATACTTATATAGAATTCCTTCCGGTCCGATTAAGCACGTCGTATTGAAGACGACTCCCGCCCATTTGGAATCAACTTCCAGCATCGAACCGCTCTGTATATAGATGTCATGTTGGCGTGCCTTTTGTTCCAGCCGCGCGGTGTGCTCGTTCGGGATTTCCACCGCCAGTTTATCTCGTAGCTCCGCGACTGTCGGAAATACCGGCGCGGAGTGGGCAAATTCGGGGAACACAACCAGACGAACGGGCAGAAACGGAGCGCTACCCGCGACCGCTGAGTCGATCATTGACAACATCCGGTCAGTATTCGCGCGCATCGCACGTCGCTCAACGGGATTTGGTAGATCTGTCTGACAAGCAGCTACTGAATATCGAATGTGGTCCATTGTTACTTTCCTGCAGAAGTCGCATTCGTCAGGAGTGCATCAATCGAGGGTATTTCGGCGGTAACCACGCGCGTATTGTATTTTTCGATGTATGCGCGTCTGGCTGCCGTCATTGGATACCTCTCAGGCTCTCCATAGGGATACTTAGTCATGCCGCGGAAGGGCAACGGTGAGACCTGATCGGGAGTTGCCGAGTTGATGTCCATCTCCTTGCTGAAACCAACTGCATAGAGCAGGAATGTTCGTGTCCAACCGGCCCGCAACCGGGTCAATTTGCCGGCGTCAAACGACACGCTGATCTCATCGCCTGGTCGGGTGATGACGAACATGTCGTCTGACTTGAGGAGCAACTCGCGCACGTCTCCCTGGCGCGTATATCGTCCCGGCATGACTTTCCAGGGAGAGGTGAATTCGATCTGCTGGTAGTCGTAACCAAATGGCTCACGACCATCGGGCGTGATTTCTCGCGAAAAACCACGCCAGCGCAGATTCGCGCCAATCGGATCCAGCCGCATCATTTGGAGCGGAGCCTGCCGTACGGACGTGTCCACCAGAATCTGATCCCAAAGAATCCGCATGTTGGTGACGATACGTACCTCACGGCTGGAACTGAGAAACTTCCCAGTGAGATCGACGGTCACGGTTTGCGGTCGCCCGACCGGAATACCAATGTCATCAATCACGGTGCGCCAACGCCCACGATCGTCTTTTACTTGAAGCGCCGGCAGCATCATCGCCTTGCCGGCTTGTGCGGCAGCCAGGTTGTCACTCGACCATGAGTAATCAGTCCAACCCGTTAACAACAACACCATCGTCGCGTTGGCTGGATGGCGTTCGACCAACTTCATCGTCAGCGTATGTTCGTCAGCATAGCCGCGAATGCGATCGCGCCGGAAATTGTCAGGATACTGACGGTCCATTCGTGCGATGCGCGATTGCACATCGTTCCCATGGTCGTCCACGGCAGTCAGTGGCGGTCGTGCGTTACGGGTCGCAAAAAGTTTGAAAGGACGGGGCGGATGAGTCATACCCTCATTTGGGTAAACTTCCATGCCTTCGGGGTGATCCACAGCGATTAGTTGGAAGCGGTCTGCAAATATCGCCTCTTCCAATTCGTTGGTCACGCGCAACTCGTAACGTCCATTCCGTTCCTTCAGCTGGTCACTACGAATGCGGACGTACTCATCCGCGTCGGGCGTGTTGTGACGACCCGGCTCCTCCAGGTAGCCCATCTCCCCGGCACCCAGGAAGTCGGTAATGAACTCGAAGCGTTCGCCATTCCACGCGTAGAGGTAAGGACATGAGGAAGGTTTTCGGTCGAGCTCCGTTACACTTAATGTCAAAAGGGAAGGAAGCTTCTTGGGGTTCGTGGTATTTGCAGCGGCCGGACTGCTGATCTGCGTCTCCGCTTGCACAATCCCGGCTGGCCATAAAATGCGCACAGCATCGGCTGAGGTGCGCTGGCCCAATCCGAATAGAAGATCGGCGGGTGCGACTGCCGGGCTGGCCGATGAAGTTTCGAGTTTCTGTACGAGACTGCCCGCGCGAGCTTCGATCTTTGCGCCGAGGGCACTGCGGTTACTGACCTTGGCAGTCACGTTGACGCGCAGCGAGTGATTGGCATTTCCCCCGTCGTTGCGTCCGATACTCATGCTCGAAGTCGAGCTGACAATGATGTCCATGTCGCCATCGCTATCGATATCGCCGGCAGCAAAGAAACGGTCGGCGGCGCCTTTCAACTCACGCGAGACAGCCCGTTCGCTGGTATCGATCCAGCCGTCACCCACGTTGCGCCATACGCGCACCCCTTTGTCCGTGCGCATCACGCAATCGAGCAGGCCGTCATTGTCGTAATCCAGGAACTGCGCAGCGCGCGCTGCTTCCGAACCGGCAGGCGCGGCGACCGTCTTGAACCTTTCCTTCCCATCGCTGAGAGCAAACAGACCAGGCCCGTCGGCGCGTCCGAAAAAGAAGTCGGTGAATCCATCCTTATTCACGTCGCCGGCAGCCACGCAGGTCCAGTTTCCACCCATCTCAAGGCCAACCTCCCTGGCAACGTTGCGAAATGTTCCGTCGCGCTGGTTGCTAAAGAGGTCTGGGGCGCCACCGTTATTGACCAACAGGAGATCCATATCACGCCGATTATTAAAGTCCGTCGGCACAACTGCCACTGTGTGTCCTAAGGTATTCAACTTCGCTGCGGCAGTGATGTCGGTAAATTTGCCGTTTCCGTCGTTCCGCAGCAACAGGTTGGGTGCTCCTGCGAAATCCCTTGGGAAGATTGCTGACGCGCCAGTTTTGGGAGCTTTGGAAAGATCTGCCAGCCCGGTGACGAAGATGTCGAGATCACCATCGTGGTCCACGTCGACGAAAGCCGCCGAGGAAGGGAGATAAGGATAAGCCGGGATCGCTGCAAGGCTGGTTACATCCGAGAACTTGCCGCCGCCGGTGTTGTGATAAAGCGAAAGGCCGCCGTCACGCATGACGAATAGATCAGGCTTGCCATCGTTATCAAAGTCCCCTGCTACGCCGCCGAGAGCTAAGGCACTGGATTTCCCGGCAAGGGCTCCGGATTGGCTCGTAATGTTGATGAATTTTCCACTGTCATTACGATACAGATTCTGCTCACTCGGAGTGACTGAAAACAGATCCAAGTCGCCATCGCCGTCATAGTCAAACAGAGTCGCATTGCCCACGATCGCAAAGGCAATCTCGAGTCGTGCTGCATCACTCAACTCGCTGAGGTTGTATTGGCGTCCAAAGATAGCCGGTGAGACGGGAGTCGATTCAGCGACGCTCAGTGTGTGTTCCGACCTGGGTAGGATAGTGCTTGTGGCATCGGTGAACGTAACGGACGGGGTGCCGCGGTCGATTAACTCGGCCTCGGCGCCAGTTGAAGCGAGCGCTTCGGCGTACCGACCCTGTTCCAAATAGTTCTGTCCTATGGTGGTAGCGCTGCCACGTTCGCGTAATTGCGTAAAACGTTCGGTTGCCTTTTGTCCTTCAGCCCGCTGGCCGGAACGCATAAGAGCTTGTCCGAGATTGTAGAGTGCTGTGGCGTTATAGGGCTCCGCGGCCAGCGCCAGCCGAAGGGCGGCGATTGCTTCCGGGTATTTGCGCTGTTGCGAGTAGAGTTGGCCCACGTTGATATTCGTACCGACATCATTGGGATCGATCTTCAGAACTCGTTGAAACGCGGCCAGGGCTTCGTCGGGTTTAGCTTGCATTTTCGCAATCAAGCCGAGGATGTAGTAAGGCTGCGGAACTTCAGGCGCGAGAATTGTGGCGTTTTGAGCTTGCCGCTGGGCTGCAGGTAAATCGGGCACATTGAACAGCGCAATGCTGAGGTTGATGTGTGCCAGATTCAGCTTCGGATCAATCTTGAGAGCGTTCTTAAAGGCCTCGGCAGCTTCCTTATGTTTGAACTGCTCCAGCAGTGCCACCCCGATGTTGTTGGCCCGATAAGCGTCTTCGCGAGAAGCGGCGGCAGAACCGGTCTGGGTTTGAAGATTGGCTTGCGTTGCCCCGGTCAGAAAGAGAGCCGACGCGAACACACTAACCAGGAAAACCCAGACGATAAGGAATCTAATGTTCATGAATAGATAAGATGTAATTGTGCTGCTCTGGTTGCTCTCATTCACACCCGGCCTTAACCCGATGATGAAGCGACATACCGACTCTGGACCGTTTTTGCCGGTTTTCTCTTCGGAGCAAAATCGATTTGTCACGACCAGGGGAAAACCGTTGAAACGGTTCCAATGATTCGAGTAGGCCCGTGGACACCGGGCTAAAGCCACGGTGTGAATGAGAGCGCCGACATTGTCTATTTCGCGCTTAGGAAACACGCCAATTGGCAATCGGAAATCGGCAATTGGCAATGTCATTGCCCGGCGTCAATGTTCGCCGGCTTGATGTCGAGCGGAATAAACTGGCGGTCAATCAAGTCCTTCATGGCAATTGGTCTTTCCAGAATACCCGCTTTGACCGCCATGTCATTGATTCGCTGCAGGTCTTGATCAGTTGGGGTCAGCATTCGATAGCTCACGCGATTAGGCGGTTGAGTCAGCACGTAGCGGATTACCTTCTCATCCTGGCGGAAGTACGGCGCCACAACTTTGGCCGCCTCGAGGCGATGGCCCTCGGCCCATTCACCACTCTCGGCAATACCCCGCACCAGATCGCGCACGACCTCAGGTCGGTCGCGAATTAGTTTCTCGGTCACCACCAGCACGCAGGAGATAAACTGCGGCCAGATATCTTTCGCGTGGTAGAGCACGCGACCGCTACCGTCAAGTTCAGCTTTGGCCGCATGTGGTTCACCCACGAAGTAAGCGTCGATGGCTTGAGCGGCCAGCGCGCCAGGCATGTCAGGAGGAGGTAACTCTACAAACCGGATCTCATCGGGCTTTACACCTTGATCCTCCATTAGTTTGCGAATCACCAGATATTGGTTGCTGTACTTACTGGGAATGGCAAAGGTCTTGCCGCGCAGATCGCGCAGGTTCTGAGCTGGAAGCTCCTTTCGAATGATCACGGTCGAGCCATCACGATGCCCCAGATAAACTATCTTGACTGGTACTCCTTGTTCACGAAGTTTCATCGCGAGTGGCGCAATCATGAAGGTCGCGTCCAGGCGTCCACCCTTAACTGACTCCACGACCGTGGGAAAGTCAGTATATCGCTGCGACTCAAACCGATTTGCGGTACTGGTCTTGGTCGCGAAGTCGGTTACGGGACAAGTTAGGTGGCAGGTGACGGGCAGGAATCCGACCTTCAATTCCTGTCGGGTGGAATTCGTGGAACCGTTAGATGTCTCGCCAAGTGAGCGGTATTGCCACGGCTTAAATTTGAGTATGGCAAGCACGGCGATGAAAGCAATGATCCCAACGAGCCAGCGTGTAATGGGTGAGCGAAGCATAGTAAGTGTCTCCAGAGACTATTAGAACAATCGCCGGAAGGCAAACCATCCGTTTGGGGTTTGATGATTGATCAAAGTTGAGAAATCACTCAACCCACGGAACCACTTGCCGTAGCGAATGCCGTCACGGGCTTTATCCGAAGATGCTCAACCAGCGCCGGAGGCGCGGCAGAAGGTAGCCAGGGGCAAGCGCGCAGCGAAGCGGAGCGCGCCGCCCCTGGATCGAAATCGAATAAGATCGCCAAGCCCTGAAAGGGCGATAGATGGTTGGAACTTGCGCATCTGCCGCCCTTTCAGGGCTTAGACTTTTCCCGGCTCTACCCAGGGGCGGCGCGCTCCGCTTCGCTGCGCGCTTGCCCCTGGCTACCTTCTGCCGCGCCTCCGGCGCTGGTTGAGTAGTTTCGGCTTGAGCAAATGCAGCCTCGATTGGGGCCGCTAACGGATGAAAGACCCACCATTGCGCCCCTCAATTCCGTTCCAATCCGAATTCGGCCAAAATCGCACGCACGGTTTCTACCACCTGCGGATGCGTTAACTCTCGCGGGCGGGGTAGAGCCACTTGCAACTCTCGGCAGATTCGAGCGGGGCGATCGGAAAGGACCAGAATGCGGTCTGCCAGCTGCGCCGCCTCCTCGATGTCATGCGTTACTAACACCACTGTCCGCGGCAATTCCTCCAGCATCCGCGCCAGTTCGCGCCGCAAGCGGAGGCGAGTTAGATAGTCGAGCGACGAGAATGGCTCATCCAGAAGCAGAATGTCCGTGGACCCGACAAGCGCCCTGGCCAGTTCCACGCGCTGACGCATGCCCCCCGAGAGTTGATGTGGATAGTGAGCAGCGAACTCCGCCAGATTTATGAGGCGCAGCATCTCTTCAAGCTCCTGCTCGCGTTCAGCCCCGTTGTTTAGATCGCGTAGTCCCATGGCAATGTTCTGCGCCGCTGTTTGCCAGGGAAAGAGGCTGTCTTGCTGGTAAACCGTCCGCACCCGGCCCAGGCTTACCACGGTGCCCGATGTTGGTTTCAAGAACCCGGAAAACAGATTGAGCAATGTTGTCTTTCCACATCCGGAAGGACCCACTACTGCGACAAATTCGCCACGAGCAATTTCCAATGAAAGATGTCGGAACACTTCGACCGGGCCGAAGTTTACTGACCCGTCTTCGATGCGCAGCGGCTTATCTTTCATAGCCCCATCTGACGCTGCGAATCCTGGTGAGCCCCATTAAGACGCGGTCGATTACCATCCCGATAACGCCGATTACAATCATTCCAGCCACCAGCAGATCCATTCTCAGGCCATTGCGCGCATCCCAGATGGCGAAGCCGAGACCATCGCGCCCCGCGATCATCTCTGCCGCTACCACCACCAGCCAGGCCAGACCTGCCGTGACCCTCAAAGACGTGATTACCTGTGGTGCGATCGCCGGCAAGGTTATCTTCGTCAAAAGCTCGATCCCACTGAACCGATAATCCTGCGCCACTCGAAAGTAAACAGAAGGAATACTCGCCACGGCGGCGAGGGTGGCCAGGACAACGGGAAAGAAGCAGGCCATGAAGATCAGAAAGATTGCCGGCAGATCTCCAATGCCAAACCAAAGGATGGCGAATGGTATCCAGGCGAGTGGGGACAGGCTCCGAAAAAAGTTGATCGCCGGCAAGAATGCCAACCGTGAACGAACGTGACTACCGAGCCACAGTCCCACGGGCAGACCGAGAATGACGGCAAGCATGAAGCCGGTTGTAACACGGAAGAGTGAGGCCACAAGATCGCCCGCCAGGCGACCGGTGCGGATCTCTTCTCCAAGACCCTTAGCGACCTCCGGCGGAGAAGGAAAAACTGATGACGGAAAGACCTGCAACAGCGACAGTGCCGACCAGATGGCAATGGCCACGACCAGAACTATTAACGGAAGCAGACCTGCCCGGGAAGGGAGTGGCTTTTCAGTCATATTCAGTAGCCACGTCCGCGAGGCCGTGGATCAAATATTGGAACCGCCAAGTCGCCAAGACCGCCAAGAAGACGGGACAGTAAAGTTGAAGTTTTCTGCCTTGATTGCGGGCAGGTTTCTTACCTTGGCGTCCTCAGCGTCTTGGCGGTTTAGGCATCTCACTTGCTGAGTATCCGTTCCTGATTGGCTAGAATTCGCTCCTGGTTAGCGATAACGGTGTCCAGCTTTTCCTGATTGGCAAGGATCGCTTTCTGGTTAGAGATGATCGTCGCCTGGTTAGATAGAGTCTGATCCAGTTTTGCCTGGTTGGCCTTGATTTGTTCCTGGTTCTCAAGGATGGTCTTTTGGTTTGCGATGATGGTCTGTTGGTTAGCTACTACTTCGTCACTCGACATTTTGCGTCTCCTATTTGAGCATGGCTTTTTCGACTGAGAACACGATCCACAAAATCACACGAATCAACACGAAAGTTAGTGTAATTTCGTGTGTTTTCGTGGATCGTTCGCTTTACTTACTATTTCATAACTCAATGAGAGGCTGCGATGGTACAGCTTATCGGCAAACGGGAAGTCATACTTTAGTTGGAGACTACTTCCCGCCAAAGGGTGCAGAGCCGATCACGTCTGGTGTGCTATCTTGCCACTCCAAACTAGTCAACGCTTGTCGCAATTCTGAGTCATCCCTACATTCGTCGCTTAATCCTTCTGAGGTGAGAATCAGACTCCCGTACCATCAACAGACGGCCGCTGGGTTGTTAGTCGGATTTCTGCTGCTAACGACCGCGTGCCGACCAGGCGAGAAGCTTCCGGCGAAATCCTCGAAAGAGTACAACGAAGTGGTCCGGGCCTTTTACATAGGCCTGGCCGCGCTCCAGGTTGGGGACGACGTCCGCGCGGATAGCAAGCTCGCACAGGTGACGCAATTAGTCCCGACTGAACCGGCAGGATGGGCCAACTGGGGATTGCTCGCCTTGCGCCAGCGGAATTTTGACGATGCGGCCAATAGGCTGGAACGCGCCCGTTCTCTGGCTCCGGAGAACGATCAGATTTTTTATCTTCTGGGGCTGCTGGAAAGCAGTCGCGGTCAGACGGCCGAAGCCGTCACCGCGCTACGCAAAGCAATCGAGATCAATCCTAAGAATCTGCTCGCCGCTTTTAAGCTGGCTGAAGAAATCGAGCGGCAGGGTGGTGAGAATAGTGAATCGGAATACTCCAGCCTGATCCAAAAGATGCTGGAGGTTCAGCCGGACAATCTGGCCGTCTTGCTTGAATTGGGGCGCGTCAGCGCCAAGCGCGGCGATGCTGACAAATTGCGACGCGTGGTCGGCAAGATCTCAGAGCGCGCTTCGGGTTGGCCTGCGGAAGTCCAACAGCAACTTAGCGCCGTGCAATCAGCCGCAGCTGGCCCGGACGTACGCTCGGCGGCGACGCGGATCACCTTCCTGCGGAATGTGCTAGTGCGCGTCCCCGAATATCGCAACGATCTATCGATCATCAAACCTCCACCAGGTGAAGAGGCGCAACCATTCACTCACTTTTTGAAGATGGAGTCACCGACCTTCGCACCAGCGCCAGCGGATATGGCGATCAGCTTTTCGCCCGAGCCAGTGCCAAATGCGCCGGCCGGCAAATGGAGTTGGATCGGAGCAATTTCGCTGACCGGCGAAGGCGCACCGGCCATTGTGCTAGCTAACGATAAAGAAGTACGCATTGGCACTGCGAGCTACCCTTTTCCGAACGGGCCTGTTTCCACTCCGCCGGGAGCAGAGGGTGTTGCCGGACTCGATTTCAACTACGATTTCAAAACTGATCTGGTCCTGGCGGGAGCCGGTGGCGTTCGTCTGCTGAAACAAGAAAACGCAGACAAATTCACCGACGTCACGGCGAAAACAAAATTGCCGGCGACGATCCTGAATGGAAGTTTCACCGCTGCCTGGGCCGCCGATATTGATGCGGATGGTGATCTCGACATTGTGTTGGGCGCCGAGCGAGTGCTACCAACGGTCTTGCGCAACAATGGCGACGGAAGTTTTGCGGATATTCATCCATTCGCCGGAGTCGCCGGACTGCACCGCTTTGTTTGGGCAGACATCGATGGAGACGGCGATCCTGATGCTGCGTTAATTGACGATAAGGACGAAAGCATTCTTGAGCGCAGACTTCACGTCTTTTCCAACGAACGAAGCGGCCAGTTTAAAAAGCGCGATTTGCCTTTGAGCCTCCCCTCACTCAGAGCTATCAGCGTGGGTGAGCTTAACAACGACGGGGTTTTGGACCTGGTGGCGGTGCAGGCTGACGGCGTCATTACTCGGATTTCGGATAAGAGCGAAGGACAGGATTGGGAGAGTGCGAAGATCGCGTCGTTTGAGAATGTGTCGCTTTACGGCCATAGAGACTTTTACCTTCATGTGATGGATTTGGATAACAACGGAGCCAATGACTTATTGCTAACGTTCAGTGACAGTCCACTCGGCAAGAACGCTCCTGGCGGGATTGTTTGGCTGAGTAATGAGGAAAATAAATTTAGTTTGCTGCAGAACCGCAATCCTCCTCCTGGAATACAGGATGCTTATTGGATCGGACCCCAATTTGTTTTTCAGCCATCAGATCTCAGTGAAGACGGTCGACTCGATTTAATAGGGTTGTCGAATGATGGCCAGCCCGTTCAGGCAATCAACCACGGCACGAAGAACTATCACTGGCAGGTAATTCGTCCGCGCGCAGCCCAGGCCTCGGGTGATCAGCGCATCAACAGTTTTGGCATCGGCGGCGAGATGGAAATACGCGCCGGTTTGCTCGTGCAAAAGCAATTGGTCACGGGTCCGATTGTTCATTTTGGTCTGGGAAATCAAACTGGCGCCGATGTGGTGCGCATCGTTTGGCCTAACGGAGCGGTTCGCGCTGAGTTCGAAACAAAAGGGGATCAAACCATCCTTGCCGAGCAGCGCTTGAAAGGGTCCTGTCCGTTTCTCTTCGCTTACAACGGCAAGGAAATGAAGTTTGTCAAAGATGCCGTGCCCTGGGGTTCGGCGATCGGCCTGCGCATCAACACCCTCGGCACTGCCAGGGTTGAAGCTACCGAAGAGTGGTACAAGATCGGGAGCGACGAACTCGCCCCACGCGACGGTTATTACGATCTGCGAGTCACCGGTGAACTCTGGGAAACATATTACTATGATCAGTTGGCGCTGATGACGGTGGACCACCCAAAGGGAACGGACATTTTCGTCGACGAACGTTTTGTTGTTCCGCCTGCGAAGCTCGCAATCACTACGGTCGAGACGCCGCACCCGATCGCGCATGCAGTGGATGACAGTGGCAACGACGTGACGGACATTGTCAGCACTCTTGACGAAAAGTATCTCGATAGCTTTGGGCTCGGGCGTTATCAGGGGGTGACTCGAGATCATTACGTTGAAATCGATCTCGGAGAGGACGCCCCGCACAGTGGCCCGCTGTGGTTGATTGCCAAAGGCTGGATGCATCCCACAGATTCTTCGATCAACGTGGCGATCAGTCAGGGTCATGAGGTCCAGCCACGGCCGTTGAGTCTGGAAGTGCCGGATGACAAGGGCGGCTGGGTGGTGACCCAATCCAACCTGGGTTTCCCCGCCGGGCGCAAGAAGATCTGCCTGTTCGATCTTGGCAGCGTGTTCCGTCCGGGCACGCCACGCCGTCTGCGGCTGCGTACTAATCTGGAGATCTTCTGGGACTCAATCGAGTGGGCGAGGGGGCTTCCCGATACACAGCTGAGAACGATCCGAATTAATCCGGCGACGGCTGATCTACACTATCGCGGTTACTCAGTGATAAATAAGCCTCACGCTTCTTCACCGGAACTGCCGGACTACAATCAGGTGTCCTCTTCGAAACAGATCTGGCGCGATCTGATCGGCTATTACACACGTTTTGGCGACGTGCGCGAACTGCTCGGGCACGTCGATGACCGCTACGTGATCATGAACGCCGGTGACGAGATGTCACTCCGTTTCCCGGAGCAACCGCCGCCGCCCGCCGGCTGGGTCCGCGACTATGTATTCATCGGCGACGGTTGGATCAAGGACGGCGACTACAACTCGACTTTTTCCAAGACAGTGCTGCCGTTGCCATATCACGCGAAGCAGGAGTACACAACACGTCCTGGCAGGCTCGAGGACGAGTGGGTTTACAAAAAATATCCTGAGGACTGGCAGAAATATCACACGCGTTACGTCACGCCCGAGGTTTTCTTACATGCTCTGAGGCCCAGGAGAGATCAATGAAGTCAGGTCGTCTTGCGAAAATCCTGCTTGCCGTTCTCTTCGTCGCTTTGCTGGCCACTCCTCTTGTCCTCAAACGTCTGGCGGCCCGTCGCGAAGCAGGCAAGACAAAGCTAGAGGCCAGTCAGGCTTTGACCCGCTACGGCTTTCACTTTCAGGAAGTGGCCCAGGCCTCAGGCATAACCTTCGTTCACCAGGCTCCGACGTTGGACCCTAAACTCAATCACATCATGCCGCAGGTTGCCTCAATGGGCGCTGGAGCTTCGATTGTCGATTTTGATCGGGACGGTTGGCAGGACATCTATCTCACTAACAGCGGGGAAGGCAGCAAGAACTGCTTGTATCGAAACCTTGGGAACGGCGCGTTCAAAGAAGTGGCCGGCGAGTTGGGTCTCGCGGACGTCAATAAGCAGGGAACGGGTGTATCGATGGGAGCCGTCTGGGGGGATTATGACAACGACGGCTTCGAAGATCTTTTTCTCTACAAGTGGGGTCGCCCGGATCTGTTTCACAATGACGGTGGACGATCTTTCACGCGAGTCACTGAACAGGCCGGACTGCCGGCCTGGGTGAATGCCAACACGGCGATCTGGTTCGACTACAACCGCGATGGACTGCTCGATCTGTTCATTGGTGGCTACTATTCCGAAACCATCGATCTCTGGCATTTGCAGACGACGAAGATGATGCCCGAGAGTTTTGAGTATGCGAAGAACGGCGGACGAAAATATCTCTTTCATAATCTCGGCGCCGGAAAGTTTGAAGAAGTTAGCGCTCGACTCGGTATTGACAGTCGTCGTTGGGCTCTGGCCGCTGCCGCAGCCGACCTGAGAGGAACGGGTCATCAGGATTTGTTTATCGCGAACGACTACGGGGTTTCTGAGCTCTACTTCAATGACGGCAAACAGTTTCGTGATGTGGGTGAAAAAGCCGGCGTCGGCTTCGCTCCCAAGAGCGGCATGACAGCGGCGTTTGGCGACGTTCTCAATCAGGGCAAGTATGCCATCTACGTGTCGAACATTTCTGAAGACGGTGTACTCATCCAGGGGAATAACCTTTGGATGCCTCAGGAAGGCACCTCCGGCGATGGTTTGCGATACGAGAATATGGCCCGGGCATTCGGCGTGGAAATGGGTGGCTGGAGCTGGGGAATGCAGTTCGGTGATCTCAACAATGACGGCACGTTGGATGTCTACCTAACCAACGGCTACGTTTCAGCGGATCGAAGCAAGAGCTACTGGTACGACTTTTCAAAAATCGCCGGCGGTAACAGTACGATCATTAGTGATGCAGCAAACTGGCCGCCGATGGAAGGACGCAGCTTGTCGGGTTACCAGCATAAGCGCGTCTGGGTAAACGATGGCGCCGGCAAGTTCAACGACGTAGCCCAGGCGGTCGGAGCCACAGACACCTACGATGGAAGGTCAGTCGCACTGGCCGATCTCTGGAATCGTGGGGTGCTCGATGTGATTGTTACCAACCAGCGTGGGCCATTGCTCGTCTACAAGAACACGGTCACTCAGGAGCACGCGTGGATCGCCTTTGAGCTCGAGGGCACCGCCAGTAATCGCAGCGCGCTCGGCGCCGAAGTCAAAGTGTTCTGGAATGGCCGGCAGCAAGCGCAAACCGTTTCCGGTGGCAGTGGTTTTTGCGCTCAGAATCAAAGGCGTCTGCATTTTGGATTAGGTAGGAATGCGCAACTCGAAAAGGCAGTGATTCGCTGGCCCTCTGGAAAGACTCAAACGATTGAGAATCCACTGATCGGTCAAATCCACAAGATTAAGGAGCCTGCATGAATCAGTCTCCTGCCGAATCTGCGATCACACCTCCGCTCGAAGTGGCGAAGCCGCGAAGGTTCCGCTTCGACAATCGTTACCTCGCCCCACTGTTTATCACCTGCATCCTGTTGGTGGGTCATCTCTCCTTCGGCATGCTCGAGAGCTATGAAAAGACCGCCCTGGCGATCGGCGCGGCCATCATCGCCGAGATAATTCTCGGTCGCATCTTTTTTGGAAAGTGGCTGAATCTCGCCAGTGCTTACATCACAGGAATCAGTGTGGGAATCCTGGTTCGCTCGCCAGCCTTCTGGCCGTACGGCCTCTGCAGTGTGATTTCGATAATGTCGAAGTACGTGTTGCGGGTGAAAGGACGTCACATCTGGAATCCGTCCAACTTCGGCATCGCTGTATTGTTGTTTCTGGCGCCGGAGACGATGGCCATCTTGAGCATTCAATGGGGTAACAACCTCTTACCGATTGTTGTCATTTGGACTCTCGGCTCGATAATTATCTGGCGCGCGCGTCGCTTTCACATTAGTGCTACGTATGTTGTTTCGTTCTTCTTGTTTGCGTTCCTGCGCAGCTGGATTACCGGACATCCCTGGCAGGCAGAAGTGGCGCCCATCACCGGGTCCATGTATCAACTCTTTGTCTTCTTCATGATTACCGATCCAAAGACGACCGTGCGATCGCGAACCTGGCAGTGTGTGGTTGTCTTCTTTGTGGCGCTGATTGAGTTCTTCCTCCGGTTGGGACAGGTAGTTTACGCGCCGATCTACGCACTGTTCCTTGTGGGACCAGCAGCAAATTTGATCGAGATCTGGTTTGACTCACGCTTGGAGACTGCGCAATCCAGTGGGGACAGTACCGCCACGCGGTAAAGCCGTGAAAAAGTTTGAGGCCGATGAGAGATCATTCAAGACACAGAAGTTTGCGAGTTGGGAAGGGGGCAAGCGCAGCGCGCCCCCGCTCAACGTTTAGTGCTATTACCTTTCAAATCAACAGCTCACTGAGCTATTTCTTAAACTTAAGAATTTTGAATCTTGGGCGGGGGCGCGCTGCGCTTGCCCCCTTCCCAACTCGCAAACTTCTGTGTCTTGAGTGGGGGCCCAATCCTTCAATTTTTCACCGCTTCGCTACCCGGTGGGTCGCCCGCGCATATGAGCACCGTCATTCAATCATCTTTTCCTCGCTACTTGCATCGTTGCTGCTGTTCTCAGCTTGTAAACAATCGGAAACTCCGGTGAGTACTCCCCCTGCCGAAGTTGCCAATCAAACAGCTTCACCGTCGCCCAGTCCTACGCCACCCCGGCCCTCAGGTCCGATCGAGTTCACTGATGTATCGGCCCAGGCCGGAATACACTTCAAACATAACAGCGGTGCTTTCGGGAAGAAGTATTTGCCGGAAACACTCGGCACGGGTTGCGCCTTTCTTGATTTTGACAACGACGGCTGGCAGGACGTCTTGATCGTCAATTCAACCGCGTGGCCGGAACGCAAAGGCCCGCGGTCATTCCTGGCGCTCTATCACAATAATCAAGACGGCACCTTCACGGATGTCACGCGTCAGGCCGGACTCGCCGTAGCAATGTACGGCATCGGAGTCGCGGTGGCCGACTACGATAACGATGGTAACCAGGACATTTACATAACCTGTCTCGGGCCTAATAGACTCTTTCGCAATCTGGGAAACTCTAAATTCGCCGACGTTACGGCTAGAGCCGGAGTCGGCGATCCCTCGTTCTCGACCGGCGCGGTATGGTTCGACTACGACAACGACGGCAAGCTCGACCTGTTCGTAGCCAACTATGTTGAGTGGTCTGTTGAGACAGATCAGCTCTGCTCGCTTGACGGAAAAAACAAATCCTATTGCACGCCACAGTCTTACCAGGGCCAGAGTCCCACGCTTTATCGTAATAAGGGCAACGGCACTTTTGAGAACGTCACCCAAAAGGCCGGACTCAACGATCCCACTTGCAAAGCCCTGGGGGCCGCCCTGCTCGACTACAACGGCGACGGGTGGATGGATCTCTTCGTTGCCAACGACACGGAGCCGAACCGACTCTACAAGAACAATGGCAACGGAACGTTTACAGATGAAGCCGTCGCAGCGGGTGTGGCTTTTAGCGAAGCCGGCACCGCGCGTGCCGGGATGGGTGTCGATGTGGGGGATTATGACGGATCCGGAAGGCAGGGAATCGTCATCGGAAATTTCACCAACGAGAGCATGGCTCTTTATTCCAATGACGGTAGCGGGCTCTTTACCGATGAAGCGCCCAAATCAGGAATCGGAAAAATGTCTGCGCAGTCTTTAACGTTCGCAGTCTTCTTCTTCGACTACGATCTTGATGGCATGCTCGATGTCTTTGCGGCGAACGGCCACGTGTCCGATGATATTAGCGTCGTCCAGCCGAACGTTAAGTATGCTCAACCACCACATCTCTTTCGCAACAAAGGCAAGAAGAAATTCGAAGAGAAGACGAGAGAATTGGGCCGGGCTCTGCAGCGAGCCATTGTCGGGCGTGGCGCGGCATTTGGCGACTTTGACAACGATGGCGACCTTGATCTTTTGATTACCTCAAACAACGGGCCTGCCCGGCTACTGCGAAACGAGAATGCCAATCAAAACGATTTGCTGCGCGTCAAGACAGTTGGCTTCAAAGCGAACCGCGACGGCATTGGTGCGAAAGTCACTTTGAAAACTGCCAAAGGCAAGTTTTTCAACATGGTGAAGACGGGTTCGAGTTATTGTTCCCAAAGTGAACTGCCGCTCGTGTTTGGCTTGGGTGTTCCTGAGGAGGGCAGGTCATTGAGTTTGGAAATCACCTGGCCAGGCGGACAGAAGGACAGCATCGCAGACGTTAAGCCGAACCAATCAATTACAGTTCAGGAAGGCAAGGGGATCACTTCAGCGGCGCCGATTGTTTTTGCAAGGCCTGCGCCAACTCCGTCACCGCAACCTTCACCATCGACGAACTAGTAGAGTGGAGGGAGCTATTTCAATGAAGTTGGTGGGCCGCGTCGGGCAAGTCGGCGTTTCTGCGGGTCCGTGCGCACGATGGGCCGATGAATCGGCAACAGTCCAGCCTTCTCTCGCGCAACTTTGACTAGATTAACTCAACCAGCGCCGGAGGCGCGTTAGAAGGTAGCCAGGGGTGTAGCACGAAGCGAAGCGGAGTGCGTAACCCCTGGATCAGATTCCCAAAAACTCCGAGCCCTGAAAGGGCGATACAGCTGCGCACGATGAAGATTGCGAGCCCCACTCTCTTCGTCGCTCCCCCGTCAATCTGCGTTGTTCAAACTTTGAAGAGTTGTCTATCGCCCTTTCAGGGCTCGGAAATTTCTTGAACTTGATCCAGGGGCCGCGCGCTTCGCTCCGCTACGCGCTTGCCCCTGGCTACCTTCTGCCGCGCCTCCGGCGCTGTTCAGGATCGCTTGCTGGAGTCAGTTTTTCATCGTATCGGTATTTTGGATCTGGATTGCGCTAATCCCTGCCCACACCCAAAGCATCGGCAACCCGATTGATGTAATTGAACCACGAGGCAATCAGCGTGATCTGAAGAATGCCCTGATCATTGAAGCCAACGGCGCGCAGGCGTTCATGATCGGCTGGTGAGATTCGGGTGGCATCTTTCGTCACCTGTACCACGTAATCGAGCATCACCCGATCTTGTTCTGCGATCGGCGCGGTCTGGTAGTCTTCTTCCAACGCTCGCACCATCTCGCCGTCTAAGGTAATTCGACGCAGAAACTCTGCGTGAGATTCGATTCAATAGTGACACCGGTTAGTGACCGAGACCATGGTCGCGATCATCTCGTGTTGGTGACGCTGCAAAGGCAAATCCGGCGATAGCAACGATCCGTAAGTCGCGAAAGCATGATACAGGGCATCAGGAATAAGGCTGTGCGACTCGACGATTCCCGCGGTCTCACCATCGAGCGTGGGATGAACCGGAGTGGCATACTCAATTGGGTACAGATGTCGCTGTTCTTCAGAGGCCTTACGTACTCTGTCGTCTTCAGCAGGTGAGACAGTTTTGATCCAGGTCATTACGATGTCGTTCCTCTCTTAATGAATCATCACTCATGACTCATCACTCTTCGTTCGAAACACCAGATAGTAGACAGGCAAACCCAGCGCAACCACTCCGACTCCCAGGATTGCCTGCTTGGGATTATTCCCACCCAATAGAAAAAGCAGCAACGCGATCAAGAGCAGAAAGACGATGGGTGTTAAGGGATAGCCAGGCGTTCGATACAGAATTCCGTCCGGGGCTTTGCGTCGCAGCACGAACAGCGCGGCCACAGTGAGCGCGATAAAGATCACGACGACGAAAACGAAATAGGAAATGATGGTGTTGAAAGTTCCCACCAGCACCAACAGCGACGCCAGCACCGTTTGAATGACGATCGCCCGCGCGGGAGTACCGTAGCGAGGGTGAATCGCAGCCGCGGCGGGAACGAACAGTCCATCGCGGGCCATCGCGAAGTAAACGCGCGGCGCCGACATGACGACTGCCGCGAGGCTTCCCAGAACTGCCACGATTACAATTCCCGACAAAACCTGGCCGCCGATGCGGCCGAACAGCACCTCACCCGCCTGTGCTGCAAAGGTTTCTCCTGAAGTGACCTGCTCCGGCGGCACGAGATACACGAAAACGGCGCTGATGACGATGTAAACGATTGTGAGAATGGTGACGCCGTAGACGAGTGCCCGCGGTAGAGTATGTTCCGGATCGCGTACTTCACCCGCCAACTTACTAAGATCCCACCAGCCACCGAACGAGAAAAACGCACCCACAATGCCACCGGCCAGCGCACCCAGCAGTGGGGCCGATCCTGGTCGTTGGGCTACGAGCGGCAGGAAATTGGACCATTGTCCGACCCTCAGTCCAAAGCCCCAGATAATCAACAGGCCAAGTAAACCGAGCTTGAGAATCGTAAGCCAGCGGATCAGTCCGCCTCCGAGTCGAACCCCGCGCAGGTTTACTAAACCTACGAAGACGATTGAACCTATGGCAACCGCTTTCAAACCTGACGGTGAGAGTTTGAAGATGTAACCAACATAACTTGCCAGGCCCACGGCGAGCGCCGCAGTCAGGCCCGGATCCATCACCAGCAGCGCCATCCATCCGTAGAGGAAAGCGATTGGTCTTCCGAAGGCCTCGCGAAGGTAAACATAGCCACCCCCGGCCTCGGGAAACCTGGCCGCGAGTTCGCCGTAACAGAGCGCCCCACACAACGCCATTGCCCCCATGAGTAGCCAGACGATCAGCAGCCAAAAGGGCGAGCCCAGCGACTTGGCCATACCGGCGGGAGTGAGGAAGATCCCCACCGCAACGACTTCGCCAACTATCAAAGCCGTTGCGGTGCGGAGGCCGATCTGCCTCTTAAGTTCGCCGGAGGTGGTCAATAAGGTTAGAAGGTAACTCGGGCCGCAAACTGAAACGCTCTGGGACCACCGGAACCAAATACTCCGCCTGCTGTGGTAACGGGCTGCCCAAAACTTGATGACCGTAGAAATCCGGCGCTGGTTGGATCATTGCTGTCACGCACCAGCACATTGGAGAATCCGGAGTAGTTAGATTTCGAAACACCCAACACGTTGGTAACGTTGAAAAGATTGAACGCTTCTACAATCGGCTCGATCTTCACGCGTTCGCCGAGCTTAAAAACTTTTGAGAGGCGCAGGTCAAACGAACTGAAGTTGTCGCTAAACCGGGCGTTGTCGGAGACCAGCGGCAAAGGTTGACCGCCAAATCCTCCGGCGGCGTTGAGTTGAGTTATGAAAGCGTTCAACTCCGAGCCCGTGTGAAACAGTCTGCCGCCGGCATTGCGTTGGAGCTGCGGAATTCTTTGACCGCCACCCGGCACCAGAATGTCCATCGGCACAGCAGACGCGAGCGTGATGATGGGAGAAATACGAAAACCGGCGGGCAAATCCATAACACCTGAGAAGGTGAAACGATGACGCTGATCGTTTGGCGGTGGCCCGTATTCCAATTGCAGGTTGTTGGGATTAAGCGGACCGTTGGAGAAGGGAATCTGATCGTCGTTAGCGTAGTTGAAAGCTTTCGATAGGGTGTAGGAGGCGCGGAATTGATAGCGACGCGAGAATCGTTTCTCAAGGCTCAGCAGCAACCCGTCATATTTTGTCTTAACGCTGGATTCCAGATTTACCACTGAGTCAGGACCACCCACTACGGGGTTGAACACGGTGCCGATCGTGCGGCCGATGATGAAATGTGTGCCGAAGTTATGCAAATAGTCGGCACGCAAGACGTAGTTATCACCAAACTCGCGTTGTACCCCGATATTCATCTGCTGCACCATGGGATTCTGCATGCTGTTGTCGATGATGTTGATTCCACCGGCGCCGGCGCCCGGAAGGATAAAGCCGGTAAAAGGATTAGCCAGTGTGGGCGCACCCGGCGGAAATCTTCCATTAACAGGATCGAACAGGAACTGCGGGGGAATGAAAAATATCGGCCCAGCCCTCACTTCAATCGGCAGTGCGCGACCATCCAACCCGCGCTCCAACGACTGGATCTCAAGCGTTATGCGATCGTAATAGATTCCATAACCCCCGTGTAAGCTGGTGCGCCCGTCTTTGCTCGCGTAGTTAAAGCCAACCCGCGGGCCGAAATTGTTGGTGTCCCTTCCTCTCTCACCCGTCAGGAACGGCAGGATTATCGGATTGAGTTGACTGGTGCGGCTGACGTTCTTGACGTCGGTATCAAGCTCATATCGTAAACCGAGATTTAAGGTCAGTTGAGGATGAACACGCCAGTCGTCTTGAATGAAGGCTGCCAGATGAGTGCTGTCGGCGTTCGGAATGAGGAGGGGCTCAGTTGGCTTGCCGCTGCGCAGTGTGACTGCGAAGAGGAGATCGTTGTCATCGACCCGTCCGTCGCTATTGCGATCGAAGTCCGGAAAATCCTCAATCATTTCAATACGGCCCGTCTGGAACACCTTTAGATCAAAATCCGCGTCGACGCGCTGGATCTCGCCGCCAAAGCTCAAGGTGTGATTCCCTCGGACCATCGAGACCGTGTCGGTGAATTGCAGCCGGCGCTGTTTGGTGTTTTGCGGCACGCGGAACGATGCCCCATCCTGAATGCTGGGAAACGTGAGCTGCGGCCCGGGAGTAACCGGCACAATGTCGTTTACGAAGGTGCTGTAACTAAAGTTAAAACTATTCACGACGCGGGAATTCAATACGCGCGTGTAGTTGGTGAGGAACGAATGAGTATTATTGGTGCTGGCCTGGCGTTGAGCAGCAGAGCCGATGGCTCGATCCAGAGTACTCGGCGCCACATCGTTTTCTCGTTGCAACGAATAGCGGAAGAATAAGTGGTCCTGATCGGTCGGTTGCCAGTCGACGCGCTCCGTGCTTAGCAGATCGTTGAGCGGCGCATCGGCAAAAGTCCGGTTGATGGTCCGAGTCGTCAGATTTCTTGAGCCTACCAGGGTGGCACCATCCTGATTGCGGTATTCAACCGAGCCAAAGAACCAGGCACGATCTTTCTGAATAGGGCCGCCCAGGGTGAAAGCATATTGTTCCCGATCAAATGGCGGGGTTTGTCCCAAACCGCGGTTGAACGTTGCTGGCAGACCCTGCAGCGCTTTGTCGCGAAAGTAGAACGAACCAGAACCGTGAAATTCGTTTGATCCTGACTTGGTTACGATATTGATAACGGATGAACCGGATCGGCCCAACTGGGCCGAGAAACGGTTGGTGGCAATCTGAAACTCCTGCACTGCTTCCTGCGAGATGTTTTGTACTTGTCCACCTACGACGTCGTCGTTATCGTCGGCGCCGTCGACCGTAACATTCCCGCCCCGGCCGAGCTGGCCCGCTGAAGAAATCACTACTGTGTTGGTTTTCGTCGGATCAAAATTCGGCGCTGGCGAGTTGCCGGGAACCAGCAGCGCCAGTTCGAGAAAGTTTCGGCCATTTAGCGGGAGGTTCTTGATCTCAATATCGCGTATGACTCCATCAACGACCGCGGTTGTGGTATTGACCAGTTCGTAATTGAATCTGTGATCCAAAGTGACTGTTTCCTGCACCGTCACTGCTAACGGCACTTCAAGGTTAGAGGTTTGTCCGACTTCAAGGGTGACGTTGGGAACTACGTTGTCAGCAAAACCTTTCGCTCGCACTTTCAATTCATACACGCCGGACGCGAGGTTGGTGATGACAAAGAATCCTGAGCCATTGGTGACAGTGTGACGATTGATTCCGGTTGCTTTCTGCGTCGCGGTTACCTGTGCTCCGGTTACCAGCGCGCCATTTGAATCAGTCACGGTACCGCTAACCGTAGCGTTTGCGCTCTGCTGAGCCGAAGAGTTAACAACGGCGCCGACCAGACTCAACAAGCAGATGGAAGTCAGAATAATTCCTTTGGAAATCATCATAAGTCCTCTCATGACCTCTTGATTGAGGCGGGTATGTTTTCGGGTTTGGGAACGTCGGACGCGGGTGGGGTCTTCGAGACGCTCATTTCAGTCAAGGGGGTGGACCTTAGCGGCCAGCCTTTGTACTTGCTCGTCTTCTATTTGGTGAGCCCAGCCCCGGATTCAAATATGTCAACTCAGGAGTCCGTTAATTGTGCAACAAGTTAGGAAGGGAATCTGGATCCCTAAATTAACGAACCCGGGACTGGGAATCTGATGCTAACGCCGCGCAGATTAACAGCGACCGATAGTTGTGTCATGGCCCAGAAGATGGGGCTACGAGTCAATCTTTAGTTGGAGATGGTGGTTGGTTGGTGTGGGAAGGAACTATTCCAAGGATCAAAAGGAGGAATCATTTTCCATATATCATTCGACATTTCTCATTTGTCATTGATGTCCGATGAACTTCAATTTTGTCCCTGGGCGACATCAGCGACACCCTATAAGGAAACTGCGCAACTCTTTGGAGTGCGGCGACCTGGCGCCGCTTTGGTCCGAGGCGGCTTGACGCCGTTGTTTCGCTAGAGTGTATTCCATGTATCCGCGCCAGGTCGCGTACGGCCAAAGCGCTGACAGGTCAGCGCACTCCAAAGTGTTGACTCCTTCCAATCAAGAGATAACCAAATGAGAAATGTCAAATGATAAATGGAAAATGCTTCCCACCTTCCACCCGGTAATCTATCTCAGGTGAACCAACCCTCGTTGCAGGGCGGTGGTGGCGGCCTGGGTGCGGTCGGTTACTCCGAGCTTGCTGAGGATGTTATTTATGTGACTCTTAACCGTCGCTTCGCTGATCGTCAGGCTGGCGCCTATTTCCTTGTTGCTTTGACCTCGCACGATTAGTTCCAGCACTTCCATCTCACGGCTGGTCAAATCAGAGCTGGCCATTCGCTCGGCGAGCCGCTCGGCAATGGCGGCGGGAATGTGCCGCGAACCGGCGTGGACGGTTCTTATTGCCGTCTCAAGTTCCTCGAAGAACACGTCCTTTAATAGATAGCCTCTAGCTCCGGCTTGTAGCGATCGATAGATATCTTCATCGCCGTCGTAGGTAGTAAGGACAATCAAATGCGCATCAGGGAATTCGCGCCGAATAGCTGTAATGGCTTCGACACCACCGACGACCGGCATACGCAAGTCAATGAGCGTCACTGAAGGCTGGTGTTCCCGATATAGATCAATGGCTTGCTGTCCGTTGATCCCCTCAGCGACCACCTCCATGTCCGCCACCGTATTAATTAAGGCGACAAAACCCTGCCGCACGACCGCCTGGTCGTCGACCACCATGATCGTGATGCTCTGGGACACGATTCTTAAGCTCTCGATCTCCTGAAGGCCACGCGCTTGGTCGAAAAATCAAAGGTCGCCCTTATTGCGCATTCTGTGGCCTGACTATTTCTCACCCGAACTGCTGAGGTGTTTCGTCTCTTGTTCCGTAACGCTGAAAGGCGAATCCGGAAATTCACTGGTGTCAGCGGCGCCAAGTGAGTGAGGATTCGCTTCTCCTTCCAGTGCCGCCTGCCTCGTTTCCGAGTTCCTTTTGGCAGCTTCCACGAGTTTCCTGCTGACGACAACGCCGTTTATTATGAGTGCTAATCCAAGAAACAGAGGTATCACACCAGCCACCCAAAGACGACTAAGGATCGCGGCGTCCTCCGGCAAAACATTGCCGCTGGCAATGACGCCTCCTATTAGGACAAACAAGACAATCGCCGATGCAATTCCCAGGCTACTGACAATGACGCCAGCTTTGATTTCGTTGTAACGCTTAATCTCGGGAGTAATTCCGCGCCGACGCTCGAGCTCTGCCTTGCGTCGCTTCTTTTCCTCGGCAGAGAGGAACATTTCCGTGACCCACGTCTTGTTCCAATCAAATTTCTCGTCTGGTTCTCGCGAAGCCACCACCTGCATTACGGCGGCGAGGTTCGCGCCACACGCCTTACAAAACTTTAGGTCTTCACTCTGGGTAGAGCCACACCTTGGACAAAACATAGACACTCCTATCGAAAGGTTTGCCGGAGGATGACTTGTTGGAATTGTGAATTCACTACTTCCTAGCTTTCCTCAAAAGTCGGATATGTGCCATCGGCTTCGCCGCCTGTTGTGAGGATGGGCTTTGCCCTTCCGTAATAGGTCTTTTATTGGCTCGGGCTGTGCCCTTTGATTGTCAACATTCACTGTAGATCCCTAAGTTTGAGGGCATAGCCCCAAAACCATTAGGGCACAATTACGGAAGGGCAAAGCCCATCCTCACAACAGGTGGCAAAGCCGAAGTATTCGCCAACCCGACTTTTGAGGCAAAGCTCAACTTACCAGCGTTATCTATCTTAGCCGCTGATCGGCACGTCAGCTACGACTTCAGTACCGGAGCCTTCGCGGCTTTGAATCGACAAGGTGCCACCAATCTGTTCGGCGCGTTCCCGCATGCCAATCAATCCGAAATGGCCCGCGCGTCCGTTTGCCGCTAGCCGATCATCAAAACCGCGCCCGTCATCTCGTACGATGAGTTGTACTCGCAGGGCGTCGAATACCAGTTTGACGGAGATCCGTTGGGCCTGTGCGTGTTTCACGGCATTGTTCATTGCCTCTTGGCCGATGCGGAGAAGATTGTCCTCCACTAATTGTGCCAACGGCCGGAAAGTGCCGTTGACTTCAACCTGCGCCTGGACCGGAGTCTCATGCGTCAATCTTCTCGCGGTCTCGGCCAAAGCAGTAGGTAGATCATTGTTTTCGAGAGTAGGTGATCGCAACTCCCAAACGTAGCGTCGCGCTTCGGCGATCCCGTGACGAACTTGCCGCCTGGCGCGATCCAGATGGGTCGTAGAAACGTCAGCTCCCGTCGGCATTGTGCGTGCGACCACTTCCAGTTGCACCGAGATCCCTGACATCTCCTGGGCCAGATTGTCATGGATCTCGCGAGCGATGCGAGTTCGCTCAGCCAGCACGGCTCCGAACTGCGCTTGCATCCCACGCACGCGAAGCCGATAAAGCAACCACGCCAACAATGCCAGGCCGATGACCGAGACCGCATAAAACCAGTAGGCCTGATAGAAGTATGGCTTGAGGTAAAGACCGAATGCGGCGCCGGTTTGATTCCAAACACCATCATTGTTACTCGCAATAACGCGGAACGTGTAGGCTCCGGGGCGAAGATTAGTGTAATAAGCGATGCGCCGCGTGCCGCTATCGATCCAGTCTTTGTCAAAGCCTTCCAACTTGTATTTAAACCTGACTTTTTCCGGCGCCACGAAGCTCGGCGCTGTGTAATAAAGGTCCAAGCGGGTAGTGCCCGGTGGCAGCTCGATCCGATCCCCTGGCGCGAATGATTTCTCGTCGATTCGTATTTGTTCGATCACAACGGGCGGCGCCTGCGAATTCGTTTTGATTCTTTCCGGGTCAATCATCGCGACACCCTTGATGGTAGGAAACCAGAGCTTGCCGTCCTTACCTCGCCATCCGGCGGGATCGCCTCCCCCGCTGCACTCGCGCGTCATCATTCCGTCTGCCGTTCCGTAAGCAACCGGTGCGATTGAGGTGATCCTGCCGTTGGCAAAGTCGTCGAGTTCTTTTTTGGCAATGTGAAAGACGCCTTTCCGGCAACTCAACCACAAGTTGTTTCGGCCGTCTTCCAAAATCCGGTACACCACATCATCAAGCAGGCCATGGCTGGTAGTGTAGGCGGTAAGCTTGCCGTCTTTCATCCGATTCAAACCACCGCCATTCGTACCAATCCACAGCGTGCCTTCTGAATCCTCATGGAGTGAGATCACTGCATCGCTCGCGAGTCCATCCCTGGTCGTAAAGGTTGTGAACTCGTCATTGGTGAGTTTGCTTAGGCCACCGAAGGTGCCAATCCACAGATTTCCTTTGGCGTCCTCATAAAGCGTGGTGATTAGATCGTTCGCGAGTCCGTCCACCTCGGTGAAGGTTTTGAAGACTCCGTTCTTCATTCGGGTCAGGCCCCCGCGCGTACCGATCCACAAATTGCCCTGAGGGTCCGACAAAATCGATCTGACATCATTATTCGCCAAACCGTCAGCCGAAGTGTAGACAGTGAACTTCCCCTGAGTGAGACGATTCAATCCCGTAGGCGTCCCGGCCCAAAGATTTCCCGCGTTGTCGCTGAAGAGCGCCAGAACCACATTGCTGGAGAGACCGTCGCGGGTGGTATAGACGCTCAGCCGGCCGTCCTTCAACAAATTCAAGCCGCCGCCGTCAGTTCCGATCCACGTATTGCCCAGGCGATCTTCGTGGATCGACTTGACGAGATCGTTCGAGAGTCCGTTTCTCACCGTGTAAGTCGTAAACTTTGTGTCTTTCAATAGATTGATTCCGCCGGACTCAGTGCCAATCCACAAGTTGCCCTCAAGATCTTCGAGAAGTGAAAGGACGGTACTGGTTGAGAGGACGTCGCCGCTATTGAAACCCGTGAACCGGCCTTTGGCGAAGCGGCAAAGACCACCCGCAGTTCCGATCAGCAGACCACCGTCTCGGTCTGCATGTAGGGAGATTATCCTGTCGTTTGGCAGACCATCTCGGGTCGTATAGGTTGTGAAGCGACCGCCTTTGAATAAAGTGAGCCCGCCAAGAGAACCGAACCATAAACCGCGGTCACGGTCCTGTTGGATTGCTCTGACAGTGTTGCTGCCAAGTCCGTCACGGACGGTGTAGTTGGTAAACTTGCCGTCCTTCACTCGTCCTACACCGTAAGGCGTGGCGATCCAGAGCGCACCGTCGGTATCTTCGAACAACGCCTGGATGCTCCCACCGATTAGCCTTTCCTTTGTGGTAAAGGTCGTAAGTCCGCCACTCCTAAAGAGTCCCAAACCGGTAGCCGTAGCAACCCAGAGATTGCCTTCACGATCTTCATGGACGGCCTGGATAGTGTCGCTGGGAAGCCCTTCGTTGGTGGTGAACAAGGTGAAGCTGCCGTTCAGCATGCGAACCAGGCCTTCCGCGGTGCCAATCCACAGGTTGCCCTGGCGGTCTGCTAACAGAGTGCGAATGTAATTGCTCTTAAGCTGCGGAGTGTTCTGCTTATCGAAAACAGTAAATTTTATGCCGTCGAAGCGAGCCAGGCCTTCTTCAGTGCCGATCCAAATGTACCCATCCCGGGTTTGAGCAATCGCGTGGACGGTGTTTTGGGGCAAGCCGTTCTCGGTGAGCCACACCTCGTGGCTGAACTGAGAAAGTTCTCTCCGCGAGTCGAGCGCAAGGGTAACTCCACTGCCACCGAGCAACAGTAGAAAGACAAGGTTAAGACGGGTAACAAGGCTTGATCGGCGCATTGATTCGATGGCATTGTCGGGTCAACAGGCTGAAGATGCAATGTTGGCGGATACCCGGGGTAACCTTTACACAAAGGGGATCAAATCGTCAGTTTTGGGACGTTTCCTGAGCGGTGTAACGCCGAGCGATCTCATTAGCACCGTGGCTTCAGCCCGGTGGTGAGGAAATCGGATTTCTTCGTTTATGGATTAATTATTAACCACAGACATCGCCGATTACATAGCTGAGTGAGTTACCCTGGAGAAATAGAAAGCTGCCACTCCACTGGCATGAAGGAAAAGAAGGAGAGAAAGATGCGGAAGCCAAGAAAGGCGAAACCCAAGAGCATTACCGAATACATCAATGCAGCTCCCAAAGAGGCTCGAAGTAAACTGCGTGAAATGCGTGCGTGTATTCGGACGGCCGCACCCGGGGCTAAGGAAGGTTTGAAGTGGGGGATGCCTGCGTTTTCCTATCAGAGGATCCTGGTTACGTTCGCCGCATACGAACATCACATCGGCTTCTATCCCACGCCGTCAGCAGTGAAAGCTTTCGCGAAGGATCTTTCGAAATTTGTAACAGCCGATGCGTCGATCCGGTTTCCACTGGAGAAGCCGCTCCCTCTGCCACTGATCCGAAAGATCACCGAGTTCCGCGTCCGCGAGAGCGTCGAGGAAGACAGCAAATGGAGAACGTGACAAAGAACTGATCGCAACGCAGTGGGGCCGATGTCCCTGAAACGCGATTTTCACCGAGGCGAAAGGACGATCCACGTGCGTCACACGAATCTTCACAAAGAGTTCCGTGTTTCGTGATGCTTCGTTTCAGTTCGTGGATCGTTGCCGTGGGATCGAAACAAAGAGCCTTCAAAGTGCTCTATAACCTTCGTTAACTCGTTTGCGACCTTTGCGTTTGTCTGTTTTTTTTACCGCAAGGACGCGAAGGATTTTCGCAAAGGACGCAAAGAAACCAGGTAACCAGCCAAACTGCATCAGTACCTCCCGGTTTCTAATTTCGCTAGGAGTCTGTCGGAATAATGTTTAAAGATTCGTGTTCAAAGAAAAGCCAGACGGATTATAGTGAGGGCTATGAGCAGAATCTACCTGAGCTACGATCCGGAGCAGAAGTTACTGTTGCC
>Ga0187892_10000596_pt1 | contig 93107 bp, 77 predicted proteins | sample MA1701073metaG_FD_139345 | JGI IMG/M metagenome (GOLD analysis project Ga0187892, IMG submission 139345) | Bio-ooze microbial communities from a basaltic lava cave in the Kipuka Kanohina Cave System on the Island of Hawaii, USA - MA170107-3 metaG ... | reverse complement strand
CGGTGGACAAACGCATTCCTTTTCGATTGCGGCTGCTAAAAAAGCTACTACCGGCGTCCGAGTTACCAATTATTCCACCTCAAATTTTTTCAAAAACCGGTATTTCCGGACAGACACTAGCTACGAATAGCGATTACTTTTATTCTTAATAAAGAGGCTCTGGCCTAACGAGATAAGAATTCGTTCAACATCGTGTTAGCCGCATCCATAAAAGTGTTGCAATTTTGAGAATACTGTGTTATTCTTTGAGAAGTCAATCTATTAGGAACGGAACTTGAGCAAGAGAATCAAATTTAAAATACCACAAGAGAATCCTGATTATTCTGAGCAATCTGCATATGTTCTCGAAAGAATTGCCCAGATAATGCACCATGCTATTGAAACAGGAAGGAATCGCATCTTTATCCATACAAATCTGAAGCGTGGACTCCCTCTTGAAAATATCAACAAAGTAGCCGGACCTTTTGTAGAAGCTTGGGCACATGAGCAATTTGAAATGATTTGCGATGACCCTAATAATCAATACGAACTCATAAATGTCCAAGCAGGAAAGCGTCTTGATCCCTTTGACATCATTTTGCAGTTCAAGAGAAGAAAAAGCTCTTCCGATTACATATCTGCTAATGTCGACGTGAAAGCAACCGCAGAGGACATTACAACGTCCGGCAAGAGCCCGAATATCACCTCCTATCAGCGAATAAGAAATGTGTATCTTGATGACCCGGACTATATTTTCATCATTCTCTCGTTAAAGCATCGTGTTTACAGCGAGAGAGAAGAAACAACTGGCATGACCAAAGGAATTATGGAAGTGGTTTTGCATTCCGAGTATGATTTGAAGTATATTGCAGCAGCCGATTTGAATTATAATCCCGCTTTAGGAACGGGCCAACTACAGATTCGCGATATACACTATGTTGATATTGAAAAGAGAACTACTTGGGAATTTATTCAATTACTTGATGAAAAATATATTCGTTCCAAAGGAAAGGCTGCTTGGCTCAAGCTCGCGAGGCAAAATGAATGGATAAAATAAAACGAGTAAAAAGTTTGAATAAACTAATTTGCGGGGATGCGTGTAGTGAGTTATCTAAATTGGATGATTCATTGGTTGATTTAATCATTGCTGATCCACCTTATAATTTAGGTAAAGATTATGGCAATAATCGTGACCTAAAAGCATGGCATGAATATGAAGATTTTACACGCAATTGGATTAAACAAGCAGTAAGAATATTGAAACCAACAGGTTCATTCTATATTTTCATGGGGGTCAGATTTATCTCGAAGCTTTTTCTTATGCTTGAAGACGAGTTTCATTTGAATTTTAATGGATGGATTACATGGCATTATACTCAGGGAATGGGAAGAAAGATTGGCTTTTCTCCAAGGCATGAGGATATTCTCTATTTCACAAAAACAAATAACTTTTTTTTTAATTTAGATGAAGTACGCATACCGCAGAAGTATTATCGCGCTAGGAATAATATGCAAGGAGCTAATCCCGGAGACGTTTGGCAATTTTCACATGTACACTATTGTAGTGCTGAACGAGAGAGTCACCCCACTCAAAAGCCTGAAGCGCTGATGGAAAGAATAATTAAAGCAAGTTCAAATCCTGGCGATTTGGTATTAGATCCCTTTGTAGGAAGTGGAACTACTTGCAAAGTTGCAGATATTTTAGGAAGAAACTGGATTGGCATAGATATTAATAAAAATTATATTGAAATGTCAGGAAGCCGTATAGCCAAAAAAACATTTAATTTTGATTCCTATGACCCACGAGTCGAAAGAACACCGCGTGATCTTCCCCGTAAAGAATCAGATGAGCAAATGACTTTAATTTAGTGAATACGGCTAACGAGATAAGAATTCGTGCAACGAGTTTTTCCAGCGGACGGCGAAGCCGAGCATGAATTTTATGATCGGGTAACTCCAACGTCTGTCCTTCGATCAAGCTTCATCTTCTGCTTCGCCGCCGCTGAAAATCGCGTTAGCGCGCAGAAGACAACATGCGCATTGGGCCCGATCCACAGGAGGAATGACGATGCCTAAACATTACGTTTTCGCGATGAAATTTGCAAAGGTTTATCCGCTGTACGTTCAAAAAGCGGAACGCAAGAATCGTACTCAAAAAGAAGTTGATCGAATCATTTGCTGGTTGACGGGCTATGGCCAAGCGGGATTACAACGGCAAATCGAACAGGAAAATGATTTTGAAACCTTTTTTGCGCAAGCCCCAGGCATTCATCCGAATAGCGCGCTGATCAAGGGCGTCGTGTGCGGGGTGCGCGTGGAAGAAATCGAAGATCCGCTGATGCAAAAAATCCGCTATTTAGACAAGCTGATTGACGAGCTCGCCAAAGGAAAAACGATGGAGAAGATTCTGCGGCAATGACTCGTTAAACTTGACTCCGGGGTGATCTGCCCCAATATTTGTACCACGATCACCGTCAAAAGAGAGGGAGCTTTATGCAGCGACTCTTTTACGCTTTGCTTTTATCGCATGGCTTGGCGGCTTCCGGCTTTGCGCAGGATTCGTTCGGCGTGTTGCAAGGCCGAGTCGAAGACAGCAAGACCCACCGTTCATTAAGCGGCGCGAATGTGACGCTCGCCGGCACGCGCTGGGGCGATGCGACCGACGCCGCGGGTTTTTCAAAATCGAAAAGATTCCGCCGGGGCAATACGAGATGGTCGTCACTATGATCGGCTACCAAACGCATCGCCGGCGCCTGCGGATGGCCGCGGGGGAGACGCTCACGTTGGCCGTCCAGCTCGACTCCACCGTTCTCAAAGGCCCGGAGATCAAAGTTGAAGAGGAACGGATCGAGGATAGAAGCCTGCAAATCACCCCGCCCACTTTTAAAGTGCAGCAGCGCGAGCTGAAACTCATGCCGGGAACGTTGGACGACATCCTGCCCGTTTTGCACACGCTTCCGGGCGTTCTGCCGCTCAGCGATTACTCCACGCAATTCATCGTTCACGGCGGCAGCCCCAACCAGAATCTTATTTTGGTGGACGGCATCGAGCTGATCAATCCATACCGCCGCAGCGGTATGGCCAGCCTGTTCAATCCGGCGTTGGTGCAAGACGTCAATCTCTACACCGGCGGCTTTCCGGTTTTGTTCGGCGACCGGCTTTCCTCGGTGTTGGCGGTGACGACGCGCGACGGCACGACGACGAAATGGCTCGCGGGAAAAATCAGCGCCAGCACCTCGACGGCAAATCTTGTGTTCGAGGGCAAGACGAATTTTTGGAACGGCGGCTGGCTGCTCAGCGGCCGCCGGTCTTATTTCGATCTTTTTGACAAGTCGTATGCCCAGCGTTTGGGAATCGCCAACAAGATCGCCTTCCCGAATTTCGAGGATCTGCACGGCAAGCTCGTCCTTCGCCCGACGCCGCAGCACCGGCTGCAATTGAATGCCATCCACAGCCGCAATGTCATGGACTATTTGATCAAAGAGGAATTGGGCGAGCAGGATGCAGAGCGCGATCGCTTGGACGGCGATGATCGGATGCAGAACGTGATTTTCGGGGCCGCGTGGTCTTATACGCCGTCGACTCGCTGGCAGGCAAAAGCGCAGGCGAACTGGTACCGAAATTACGGCAACAGCAGTTTCGTGGCGAATCTGGTTCCCACCGACGTGCGGGTCCCTATAATCGAAGACGTGTTTGGTCCGCTTCCGCCGACATTTGGCGTGGTCGACACCGTTTCCTTTGCGTATCAGCAACGCTATGATTTTCGCAAGTATTCTGCCGGCGGCGGCATCATTTACGAGCGTGGCAGACATGCGGTTGAATTTGGCGGCGGTTTTGACCGCCTCAAAAATTCGCTAGCGGCCGATCTGGAATTGAACGATTTTGGCGAAGTGGTGTTCGCGGCGTTGACTGATGCGCCGCTGTGGTTTGGCGCTTTGGATGACAGCCTGAATTTGGCGCCCGGCTACTCGCGTTGGCACGTCTACGCGCAGGATAAATTGGCGCTGCACGGCGAGCGCGTCTTCATCCAGCCGGGCCTTCGCTACGACAACTACGGCATCGTCGGCAAGGGCTATCTTTCGCCGCGGCTGAATGTGATTTTTGCGCCGCATCCGCGCACGATCTGGCGCGCCGCGTGGGGCGTTTACCGGCAAAGTCCGGGCTACGAGAAACTTTTGGATGGCGGACAAATTTTCGAGCTTTTGCGTTTTCAATCGTTGGATGAATTGTTGGCGGAAAAGGGAACCCATCTTCTCGCCAATTTTAGTTACACGCTCGGCGAAAAATGGCAGCTTACCGTGGAAGCCTACCGGAAAGATCTCGAAGGCTTGATCGTGCAGGCGTCCGCGCCGGCGCCGCGTTTGGTTGGCCTGTATCTCGGCGGCGCGCCCGCGAAACCCAACGTCTATTCCGTTCAGCAGCGCACAGTTTTTCAATCGACCTCGACGCCGGTGAACGACGCGCAGGTTAAAGCGCGCGGCATTGATTTGCGCTTGGCGAAAAAAGCCGCCCACTCGTCGGATCGCTGGGAGGGCTGGCTCTCTTATTCTTTCGGGCGTGTGACCCAGGAACAAAATTTCAATGGCGAAAGGCGATCTTTTTTCTTTCAATATGACCGGCGCCACGCGGTGAATTTGGTGTTGAATTCCCGCCTCGTTTCGCGTTTGAGCTTGGGCGTGAAATGGCTGTATGGCAGCGGCTTTCCCTATACGCCGGCGATCAGCGTCGAGCCGCTCGTCGGCGTGGCGCGTGACGCCAACGATCCGCAGCTCACGCGAGGAATCATTTTGACCGATCCGCAAACCGGATTCGCCCGCTTTGCCCCGAAATTCGGCGGCGCGGAAAATCTCAATTCCCGCCGCCTGCCGGATTACCACCGTTTGGATATTCGCTTGAGCTATTCCCTGCCTTGGCGGGAGGCGGCTTGGGAATTTTATCTGGATTTCGTCAATCTCTACAATCGCAAAAACGTTTTTTATTATCGCAACATCATTAAAATTGAAGATGAATTTGCGAGCTTCCCGCCGTCTCTGCAGTTCCCGAAACCCGTGCTCTATCGCGAGCCGGTTTACATGCTTCCCTTTATTCCGTCGTTTGGTTTCAGCCTGGCTTTTTGAATGGCAAAACTATTACGGGCAAAACAATTAAAACTTTTTAGCTTGACGAGGTTAAAAATACTCGAATGACAGAAAAATGAAGGACAGAAAAATGATCCGCAAGCGGATCAAAATTGTTATGATTCCGTACAGCGGAATGTTTTATCGCCTGCCCATCGCCATACGGTGAGACTTATTTTGATGATACCAAACTCTATTTTTCTGTCAAAGCTTTTGTTCAAACCAACATAATATTGACAAGTTAATAGTTTTGCCCCAAATGGTTTTGCCTTGGTTTTTTTGATGTCGATAGTACGCCCTTAACAGTTACACGAGTTCCTATGAAATTTAAAGTCCCCAAATTCGTTTTTTCCGTCATTTGCCTCATTTCCATATTGTCGATGTGTTCGTGTCGGCAGGATCCGCGCGCCGGCACGCGGGGGATGGCCGAGCGTTTGAAAAAGCTCGCGGAAAACATCGATCCGAAAACCAATCCTTATGCCAGCGCCGAGCGCGTCAAATATTGGCGCGGCCAGCAGCCGGCCGGCGCGCGCGACAAAATGATCAACCGCTTTCAATTGGGAACGGATCTGCTGCACAATGGCGAAACGGAAGACGCCATCGCGCAATTGCAGGCAGCGCTGGACGAGGCGACGACCGGCCCCAATAGCCACATGGCGCCGATTGGATTTGAAGTGGACGTGCGCGAATATCTGGCGCTGGCTTATTTGCGGCTGGGCGAGCAGGACAACTGCATCGCGCAGCATACAACCGAGTCCTGCTTGCTCCCCATCCAAGGGAGCGGCGTTCACACCAATCAACGCGGCTCGGCTGCGGCCATAAAAGAGTATGCCAAGCTTTTGGAGTTTTATCCGAGCGATTTGAATTATCGCTGGCTGGTGAATATCGCCTACATGACGCTCGGCGAATATCCGGACCAAGTGCCGGAAAAGCTGCTCATCCCGCCGAAAGTTTTTGAATCGGATTATGATATCAAACGCTTTTACGATGTCGCGCCGCGCCTGGGTTTGGATGCGATGGGCCTTTCCGGCGGCAGCATCATGGAAGATTTGGATGGCGACGGCGATCTCGACCTTATGGTTTCTTCATGGGGATGGCGCGATCCGCTCCGCGCTTTTCGCAACAACGGCGATGGCACTTTCACCGATATGACGCCGAACTTGGGTTTGGACGGCATCACCGGCGGCTTGAACGTGAATCACGCGGATTACAACAACGACGGCCATCCCGATGTTTTCGTGATGCGCGGCGCGTGGCTGGCGCAAAACGGCAAGCATCCCAATTCGCTTTTGCGCAATAACGGCGACTGGACGTTTGACGACGTGACCGAAGAGGCCGGGCTGCTGAGTTTTCACCCGACACCGACCGCGGCCTGGGGTGATTACGACAACGACGGCTGGCTCGATCTTTTTATCGGCAACGAATCCACAGAAGAAAACAACAATCCTTGCGAGCTTTATCGCAACAACGGCGACGGCACGTTTACCAACGTTGCCGCAAAACTGGGCGTCACCACCGGCGGTTTTGTGAAAAGCGCTGTCTGGGGCGATTATAATAACGACGGCTTGTTGGATTTGTATGTTTCGCGTTTGCGTGAGATGAATGTTTTGTACCGCAATGAAGGCCGGAACGCCGCCGGCGAATGGTCTTTCAAAGATGTCACAGCCGAGGCCGGCGTGGGCGAGCCGCTGCAAAGTTTTCCGTGCTGGTTTTTCGATTTTGACAACGACGGCTGGCTGGATATTTTTGTTTCGGGATATTACGCGGCTTTTGGCTCGGTGGCGGCGGATTATCTCGGCGAGCCGGCTGACGCCGAGCGGCCGCGCCTGTATCGCAACAACCGCGACGGCACTTTTTCCGATGTCACCAAAGACGCGCGCGTTTTTAAAGTTCTGTTGACGATGGGCTGCAACTTTGGCGATCTCGACAACGACGGCTTTCTCGATTTTTATGCCGGCACCGGCGATCCGGATTTGCGCTCGGTCATGCCGAATCGCATGTTTCGCAATTTCGAGGGGAAATATTTTCAAGACGTCACCACCTCCGGCGGCTTTGGCCATTTGCAAAAAGGCCACGGCGTGGCTTTCGGCGATCTTGACCACGACGGCGATCAGGATATTTTCATGGAAATCGGCGGCGCACTGCCCGGCGATGGATTTCACAGCGCGCTGTTCGAAAATCCGGGACACGGCAATCGTTGGATTACGCTGAGGCTCGAAGGCACGCAAAGCAATCGTTCCGCCGTCGGCGCGCGCATCAAAGTGACGGTGAAAACAGCCGGCGGCCGGCGCGATATTTATGTCACGGCGGGTACCGGCGGCAGCTTTGGCTCGTCGAGCTTGCAGCAGGAGATCGGCTTGGGGCAAGCGACGGCGATTCAAACGATTGAAATCACCTGGCCGGCGACGGGAAAAATGCAGATCTTCAAAGATGTGGCAATGGAGCAGGTTTATAAAATTCGGGAAGGCGATTCTAATATGATTCCTGTGCCTTCGCAGCGTTTTTCTATTCCGGCTGAAAAGAAAAGCAATACTGCAACACATTCCGGTCATTAATGTGTTGAGCAATCCGTTTTGGCGGAGGAATAGCTGAATTAATAGAGCTTCAGCGACACACTTTCCCCTTGCATTTCTAATGCGGATTTTTTAAATAATAAACGTTATCGGTAACAACAAAGAGATGGCATTGTTTTGTTAACACCCTTTTGGGTTGCGGGCTACGGCCGTAGGCTCGTCCGCATGACGTAGATTTTCGGCGCTCTTCGACGCCGGGAGGATAACATGGAAAATCCCAAACCCTTCGATTTATCCGACATCGACACGATGATGAGCCTGGTCTCATCCATTTTTTCCGAGCTGAACATCGGCTTTTTGATTTATCATTTGGAAAAAATTGAAAATCCGACCACGCTGAAGTTGCTTTACACTAACAAAGCGGCGTCGCAATATACCGGCACGGATTTGAGCAAGTTGGTGGGGAAATATATTTTGGAGGCGTTTCCAGGTTTGGCCGAATCCGATCTTCCGGAAATATACGCCGAAGTGGTGAAAACGAAGGAATCACGCAATATCGGCGCTTTCGAGTATGGCGGTGATGAAAATATCGAAAAGGGCTATTATTCGGTTAAAGCGTTTCCCATGCCCAACGATTGCGTCGGAATCATTTTTGAGAACATCACGGTGCGAAAACAACTCGAAGAGATGTTGAAAAAATCGCGCGAAAAGTAACTCAACAATGTTAAAGTTAAGATATGTCATTTCGAGCGCAGCGAGAAATCTGCTTCAAAGATTCCCTACGGGCGCAGCCTCCCTTCGGTCGAATGACAGTGTGAGGGTAAGTTAACATTATCAAGGTAAATTTTAATCTGCCAATTTCTCCAGCAGCGCCTTCGTCTCCCGCAAATCCGCGGTGTCAAATCCTTCCGTGAACCAGTTGTAAGCTTCCGCCAACAAAGCGCGCGCTTCGGCGCGCTTGCCTTGTTTTATCCAAAATCGGCCCAAGCTCGTCGCGACACGCAATTCCCAGGATTTCGCCTGTTGGCGCCGCGCCACCTCGAGGGCGTAAGTAAAACAAGCTTCAGCTTGTCGCTCGTCGGGAGGCGTTCGCATCAGCAAAAGCTCGCCTTTGATGCGATAGTTTTCAGCTTCGAGCTGGCGCTCGACACCATTCTTGATGACGGCGATTGCTTCGTCCACCATTTGCAAAGCCTCTTCGACGCGCCCGATTTTCCCATAAGCTAAAGCCCGCTGCCCAAGTCCGCCGGCGTGGCCGATCATCGCGCCCGACGCATGCAAGGCGGTCATGCCTTTGTTTACGAGCGCGATGCCTTCTTTCTGGCGCCCCATTTCAAATAAGGCGCTGCCTTTTTGGATGAAACCGCACGCCCGCCAAAATGAAAAACCCTGTTCTTCGGCCAGCGCAATCAAAGTCTCGCCGCGCTCCAGAACGATGTGAATTTCCTGCCGCAATTCATTTATCCAGGCGGTCAGATTGAGCGCCAGGGCCAGCGTAAAAGGATGATCCAATTTTTTCGCCAGCGCCAAAGCGGCGTTGCTGTGCTTCAGCGCTTGTTCGGGATAACCCAGCATCCAGGCGGTGAAAGCCAGATAGACCAAACCGACAACTCCGGGGTCCTCGCCGTAATCAAAAGCATCGCTGTGATGCTCGGCCGGATTGTATAAACGAACGGCCTCGGTCAAATATTGATGCGCCGTGATAATCTCGCCTCGATAGAGCAAGGCAACGCCCAGCATAATATGCGCGGTCAAGCGCAATTCGGAATCTTTTTTGTTGGCGGTTAAACGCATGCACTCTTGCGCCAGCTCGTAAGCCTGCTGCAGATCGGAGCGGATCAAGGCGCCTTTCCACAAGCCCAGCATCGCGGAAGAAAGCCGGGGCGTCCGCTCGACGTGTTGGCACAATTCGCGCGCGCGGGTGTAGACCTTTTCGACTTCGGGATCGGAATAGCCTTTGATCGCCGCCAGCGCGACGCCGAGATAGGTCAAGAGTTCGAGTTCCCGTTCATGGCGGTGCGTATTTTCCGCAAGAGCCCGCAGCAACTCCAACCCCTTGTTGAGATGATTGATCGCCTCGACATTCGCCGAGTGTTCAATCGCGCGCCGCCCGGCCATCTCCCAATAAACCACCGCGGTTTCCTTGATGCCGGCTTCGGTGTAATGCTGTGCCAGCAGCTCGGGCTGGGTGAGAATCGTCTCCGTGAAACGGTCTTTTAGCATCTCTGCAATACGCAGATGATATTGCTGCCGCGTGCTTTTCAGCAAAGATTCGTAAGCCGTATCTTGGATCAGCGCATGTTTGAAAACATAAATCGTGCCGTTGGCAGGAAGATTTTTGGGGTAAAGCAATTCGGCATCCACCAACTGTGTCAAGCCGTCTTGCAAGGTGTCTTCAGGCAAATTGGTCACCGCTTGAATCAGCTCGTAGGAAAACTCCCGGCCGATGGCGGCGCCGACCTGGGCAATCTCTTTCACCGGCGCCAAGCGATCCAACCGCGCCATCAAAGAATCCTGCAGCGTGGCCGGAATCGCCAGCGGCGGCAGCGGGCCGGATAGCTCATAATGATCGCTGACTTCCCGCAGCAAGCCGGACTCCAGCACCATTTTGGTCAGCTCTTCGATGAACAACGGCACCCCGTCGGTTTTCATAACGATTTGCCGCAGCACCGGCTGAGGCAAAGCCCGTCCGCCGGTGATTTGCCCCACCATGATTTCGATTTGCTCGGGCGTCAAACGATTGAGGGAGAGACGGTTGATCTCCGGACGGCTTTCCCACGACGGCGAAAATTCCGGGCGGGTAATGAGCAACGCGAGCAGAGGCGCCGCCGGCTGTTGAGAAATGAGAAGATCAAGCAGCTCCAGCGTGGAAGCATCCGCCCAATGCAAATCTTCCATGACAAAGACAACCGGCTGCTGCTGCGCCATTTTCAACAACAGTTGCAGCACGGCCTCCAGCGTTTTTTGTTTTTGGCGTTGCGGATTCAGGCGCGGACCGATTTGACATTCACTCCGCGGCACGCAAAGCAGATCGGAAAATAACGGCATGGCTTCCGCGACTGGAAAATCATACTGTGCGAGCAGCGTCTCGAGTTTGGCGGTTTTGCTCTCGCAAGACTCTTCGCGGCGGAACGTCAATAGGCGTTGGAGCAGATCGATGATCGGGTAAAGCGCGCTGTTTTGATGATACGGCAGGCATTGGCTTTCCAGCCAAAGATGCGGCGCCTCGCCGAGACAGTCTTTGAAAGCGCGCAGCAAACGCGATTTACCGATGCCGGCTTCGCCTTTGAGCAGCGTGAGGCGCAGGCGGCCTTTTTGCGTTTGCTGCCAGTGTTGCAGCAGCATCTCCACTTCTTTTTGTTTGCCGATCAGCGGTGTCAAGCCTTGAGTAAGCGCCGCATCAAACCGGCTTTGCGCCTCCATTTCGTGCAAAACCTGAAACACCTCCAGCGGCAGGGGAATGCCCTTCAGTTTGTGCAGCCCGAGGGATTGACACGAAAAGAAACCTTGCACCAGCCGATGCGTTGCCGCGCTGATGACGACGGTGTTCGGATCGGCCAGGCCTTGCAAGCGCGCTGCCAGATTCGGCGTTTTTCCCAACGCGAGTTGTTCCCGTTTTTGGGGCGATCCCATTTCGCCGACGACGACGAGGCCGGTATGAATGCCGACACGGACCGCGAGATTGACCCCGATCTCGCGCTGCAGGCGGGCGTTCAATTGCTGCATGATGTCGAGTATTTCCAAGCCGGCCCGCACCGCGCGCCGCGCTTCATCTTCGTGAGTGCGGGGATAGCCAAAATAGGCGAGAATGCCGTCGCCGAGATACTGCGCGATGTTGCCCTCAAAACGATTGATCGCCTCGGCGCAAACTTCCTGATATTGGCGCACCACTTGGCGCAGCTCCTCCGGATCGAGCTGGTGGGCGAGTGAGGTTGAGCCGACCAAATCGCAAAACATCACGGTGATATGCCGGCGCTCCGCCTCCGGCATTTTATGTTCGGGAACTGCCGGCGCCGGCGTTGCGCCGGTGAGCGACGCGCCGCATTGGCCGCAAAATTTGAATCCCGGCGGATTTTCAAAACCGCAGTTGGCGCAAATGCTTTTCAGCGGCGCCGCACAGGCGCCGCAAAATTTCATGCCGGCGGGATTTTCAAAGCCGCAGCTTGGGCAGTGCATTCAAACGATCTCCGTTTTCAATTTTAATTAAATTGAGTATACGAGCATAACCTTCCGGCGTGTCGGCGTCTTCCAAAATATTTCCTGACGGCATTTCGACTTCCACGACCGCCTCGGGATGCCGGGCGATGATCGGCTTGCAGCCGGCATCCCCTTTTAATGTGAGCATTTCAGCGCGATAACGCAAGTCAAAAATTACCGGATTGCCGCGCTGCCCTTTGAACGCCGGCACGGCAATCGATTTTTTCTTTGTCTGTGAAAAGGCGGCGATGAGCAAATTCAATTCGGCGGATTGAATAAGCGGTTGATCGGCCAGGCAAATCATGACGCCGGCTTTTTTAAATAAATTTTTTAAGGAAAATCGGGGCGCCAGCGTTTTTAAGCCGCCGTGAATCGAGCCGGCCATGCCGTTGCGATAATCGGGGTTGTAGATGATTTTAATTGGCCGGTCTCCCACAACTTTTTGTATCTTCTCGGCTTCATAACCGAGCACAAGGATAACGTCGTCAACCTCCGCTTGCAGAACCGCATCGACAGTGCATTCGACAATGGTTTTTCCGGCGAATGGCAGGAGCAATTTGTTTTTCCCCGGCATTCGCTTTGATTCGCCGGCGGCAAGAACGAGAGCGGAGATTTTGGGCATAGCGCAGAGCGCAGAGGCCAAAGAGTATGCCCTCTGCTATTTGACCAAGATGAGCTTCCTGGTTGCAACAAAATTATCTTCGGCCTGCAAGCGATAGAAATAGGCGCCGCTCGGCCAGCCGCTGGCATCCAATGGCGCTTGGTGCCGGCCCGCCGGCAGTTTTTGAGCAACCAAAGCGGCCACTTCTTCGCCGAGTTGGTTGAAAACTTTGAGCGTCACGTAACTCGGACGCGAAAGCGTGAAAGCAATCGTCGTCGTCGGGTTGAACGGATTGGGAAAATTTTGCGCCAGAGAAAAGTCATAGGGCAAATTCGCCGCTGGCGCATTCACGGAAGTCGTTGGCTGCGCGCTGCGGAAAACCCCGGCGCCAATGGTGCCTGCAAAAACATGGCTATTCGCATTCACCACCAGCGCGCGCACTAAGGATTGATTTGGCAAACCGGTGTTCAGCGGCGCCCAATTGCCGCCATTGTCGATGGAGCGAAAGAGGCCGCCGCCTTCAGTGCCGGCAAAAATATAGCCCTGCTTGTCAATGGCGAACGAGATGACGCGGCGGAATGTTAAGCCCAGCGAGACCGCCACCCAGGTCTCGCCGTTGTCGGTGGAGCGAAAGATGCCATCTCCGCCCCACGTTCCGGCAAAAATGTGGCCGTCGCGATTAATGACTAAAGCGCGCATATCGACGTTCGTCAAGCCGATAATGACTTGCTTCCAGTTCGCGCCGCGATCCGTGGAGCGAAAGACGCCGCTGAGCGTGCCGGCGAAAATATCGCCTTGCGAATTGATCGCCAGCGCCACGATGATGGTGCTGGTCAGGCCGCTGTTGCTCTGCGTCCAGCTTTCGCCGTTGTCGGTTGAAATAAAAATGCCGTCGCCGAGAGTCCCGGCAAACAAACGGCCATTGGCATCAATCGCCATCGAGCGCACATCCAAATTCGTCAAGCCGGCGTTGACCGGCGTCCAACTGTTACCGTTATCGCTCGAGCGCCACACACCGCTCTTCTCCGATCCGGCAAACAATTGGCCGGCGGCGTTGAAGGCCAGCGCAAAAACTCTCCCCCTGATCACCTCGCCGTTCGGTTGCGTCCAACTGCCGCTTTGATCGCTTGACCGCATCACCCCGGCTTGTTGGGTGCCGGCAAAAACCTGTCCTTTGGCGTTGGTGACAAGAGAATAAATTTTGGTGTCGACCATGCCGGCGCTGACATGCTGCCAACTGCCGCCGTCATCGCTGGAATGAAAAACCCCGGCGCCGCCGGTTCCGGCAAAAATTTGATCTTGGGCGTTGATGGCAAGCGTCGTAATTGTATCGCTGCCCAGGCCGTTATTGGCCGTGGTCCAGTTCGCGCCGTTATTTGTGGAAATGGATATGCCGCCGCCGTTGGTTCCCGCAAAGAGGACGCCTTTGGAAGTGGCCGCCAAAATGAGCACCGTCGGATTGTTCAAGCCGCTATTGACTTGCGCCCAGGTGCCGCCGTTATCAAGCGAACGAAAGACGCCGAAGCGGCTGCTGCCGAGAAAAATATCCCGCGTAACGGGATTGATCGCAATCGTAAAAATCGTCGCGCCGTCCAGCCCGACATTCGCCCACGTCTCGCCGTTGTCGGTAGAGCGATAAATCCCGCGCCCCGAGGCGCCGGCAAAAATATGGCCGTCGGCATTGATCGCCAGGGCAAAATAACCGTTGCGCGGCAAACCGGTGGGAAGAGAAACCCAGTTGTCGCCGTTGTTCATCGAGCGAAACACGCCGGTCGAGGTTGATGCAAAGATATGGCCCTGAGCATTGATCGCGAGAGAAAAGATTCTGGAGCCATCCAGGCCATTATTCAACTCCTGCCAATTTTCGCCTTTGTCGGTCGAGCGAAAAACGCCCTTGCCGTCGTCGTCGCCGGCAAACAAATGGCCATTGCGCCCGGCGACGATCGTATTGATCAATAGGCTTGACAAACCCTGATTGACCGGCTTCCACGCGGCGCCCTTGTCGGTCGAGCGGAAGATGCCATTGACCTCGGTGACGGCATAGAGAAATCCACTGGTATCGACAGTCAAGGCATACATCACGCCGCCGTACGGCCCGTTGAATTGCTGCCAAAAATTTGTTTGTGAAAAAGCGGTTGAGGAAGTGGAGGCGACAGTAAGATTTAGGGCGAGGTAGAAAAGAATAGCGCGCAGTTTCATTTTGATTTCACTCTTTAATGCCACACAGATTAAAAACTCAAAATGTTTTCCGCGTGAGTTTTTGATCTGTGTGATACCGTTTTGATTGGCGTTTGATCACGTCGCAGTATTTACATTCAAGCATTCCGCAATTTGACGAATTTCTTGCACAGCCAAAATGCGATCGGACCGGTGGCCACAGCGACGGAGCCGGCGATGATTTCCTTCGACTCGCCGGCAAACATGGCAAACAAGCCAACTGAAACCGGGCACATCACCGTGAGCCACAAGCCGACTTTGCCGCCGGGCACGCGAAAATAACGCGGCAGCTCGGGGCGGCTGAAACGCAATTTAGCCAACGCCAGAAATTCCAGAAAAATTCCGCAGAGAATCACCCAAATGTTGATGATCACCAAGCTTTGAAAATCGCCCCAGGCGAAAATGCTGTAGATCATACCGCTGAGCACAATGGCGGTAACCGGGGTGCCGTATTTCGGTGAAATACGGGTGATGTCCTTCGGCAAATAACCATCATGCGCCATCGCAAACGGCAGCCGTGAGTAGGAGAGCAGCCAGGTGCTGAACAGCGCCATGTTGGCAATCACGCCGGCGATTGAAACCCAGCCGCCGAGAAACGGGCCGCCGATCTTTTCCGCGATTTTGGCGAAATGCCCGGATTCCCAGCTTTGCCAGTTCGGATCAACCGCGAGGCCCACGAGAATCGGCAAGCCGTAACTCGCCAGCACGAGCGGAAAGATCAGCAGCAGCGCGCGGGCAATGGCGCGGTCTGAATTTTTGATTTCCTCCGCGGCGGTGCCAACGCCTTCAAAGCCGCTGATAAACCAAATGCCCATGAGCAAACCCGTGCTCAAAACCGAAGAGAGGCTTTTGCCTTCCGGCACGAGCGGCGTCAGGGGTATGTCCGCCACCTTCGGCGCGCCGAGCAGAATCATGACGATGAACGGCAAGGTCATGAACAACACAAAGAGAATCGAGCTGGTGCCGACCAGCTCGACGCCGCGAATGTTCAGCAAAGTAAAAAACCAGATCACGGCCAGCGCAATGCCCCAGTGCGTCAGCTTGCTCATCTCCGGATTGAAGAAGGTGAAATAATCGGCGACGAGCACGGCGTAAATCGCGCAATCCAAAAACGAGCTGATCCACCACCACCAGCCCGCTTGAAATCCCCAGAAATCGCCGAATGCGGTTTTCACCCAGCGATATAGCCCGCCTTCAACCGGCAGCGCGCTCGACAGTTCGGCGGACATGAACAACAGCGGCAGGCCCCATAAAATCGGAATGATCAAGAGCAGAAGGAGAACCATTCCTGGCCCAACCGCCGTGACAAATTCTTCCAACCCAAACGGTCCCGAGCAGACGGTAACGTACACCACGCAGAGCAAGCTTTTCCAACCGAGCGAGCGTTTGAGAGAGACGGGACTCGGTATGGCCGGAGCGGGCAGGGCGATGGCAGTCGATTGGGCGCTCGTGGATAGCGCCGGCGACTCAGGTTTCATGCAGTTGCTCTTCGCTTTGGCATTGTTGCCGGAATGCTAAATATCTCGCTCATCTCTGTTTGGTTTTACCTCAAGTTTGATTAGCAAGCTACCACCTTGCAAGTCGCAACTTTTTGAGGCACGATTTTTATGCAAAAATATATAAAAGTGTTGTTAAATGCAAGTGAATAGTAAAGGCAAAATGGGAAAAGGCAAAATGGTAAATGGTAAAGGCAAAATGGTAAAGGCAAAACAATAGATGCAACGACCTTTTTAGGCTCAAAGTATCTTTTGTTTTTTAGATGTTTTTTAGAAGAAAATCACTTGCGTGTAAATTTTAAAATTTATATCTTGTTCCCACGACGGGAACAAAACTCCTCATAGAAATTCGTGAACATTTATTAACTATCGAGCTATTCATGAAAATAGCTGGACTAAAAATTCTAAAGGAGTTTGGCAACCGTCATGCTGATGTCGTTTCACAGTTAGATATGTGGATTTGCGAAGTTGAAGAGGCGCAGTGGCAAACATCCAATGACATCAAAGCGCGCTACGTGCAAGCGAGTTTTTTGCCCGATAACCGAGTGATATTTAACCTGAAAGGAAACAAATATCGTTTGGAAGTAAAAGTTAGCTACAAAAGCCAACTGGTTTAATCAACAGAATCGGAACGCATGCAGAGTACTCAAAGTGGAAATTTTAAGGAGAGCAAAATTATGATCAAACTTATAAAATCCGAGCCGGATTACAAAGCCGCCCTTGCCGCTATCTCGGACTTAATCGATCTCGATCCGGATGTGGGCACACCGGAAGCAGACCAGTTGGAGCTTCTGGCATTGCTCGTCCAGGACTACGAGTCTAAAGCCATCAAAAAGACTTTGCCGGTTCCTATTGCGGCCATTAAGTTTCGGATGGAACAACAAAATCTTACGCAACAGAATCTGGTGCCTTTTATTGGAAGCCGCAGCAAAGTTTCCGAGGTTCTGTCGCGCCAAAGGCCGCTAACGTTATCCATGATTCGAGCGCTTCATTCGGGTTTGGGAATTCCGGCGAAAGTATTGCTTCACGAACGCAAACGATCTGTTCGTCGTCGTACCACATTTGCTGCTGCACAACCATCTTGACGGTGCTATATGATCACGCTTTATGAATCCGTAATCGGCCGGGCCTTGAGATGCGACTGCATTTATGATTTCTGGTTTATTTCAATGAAACGAGTTGGTGCATAGCGACCGTGAATTATAGTTGAGGTTCAAAGCACCTCCACCTCTTTCCCCACCTTTTCAAACGCTTTCACCGCAAAATCCAAATCTTCCGTCGAGTGTGTCGCTGAGATCATCACGCGCAGGCGCTCTTTGCCTTTTGGCACGGTCGGGTAACCGATGGCCATGGCGAAAACGCTATTCTCAAAAAGTTTTTGGCTCAGCGCGCGCGCTTTATCGGTGTCACCGACCATCACCGGCGTAATCGGCGTGACGCTCTGGCCGAGATCGAAGCCGAGCGCTTTCATTTTATCTTTGAAATATTTCGTGTTCGCCCAAAGCTTTTCCACTAGCTCGCCGGATTTGGCGAGAATATCGACGGCAGCGATACAAGCGGCGATGTCTGCCGGCGTCATCGCGCTGGAAAAAAGAAATGGCCGCGCGCGTTGGCGCAAATAATCGACGATGGCTTTTTTGCCGGCGATGTAGCCGCCGACGACGCCGAAGGCTTTGGAGAGCGTGCCGATTTCGATATCGACACGGCCGCCGTGCAGGCCGAAATGGTCGGCGATGCCGCGGCCGGCGCGGCCAAGCACGCCCTCGCCGTGCGCGTCGTCCGCCATCGTCATGGCATTATACTTCTCGGCGACTTCGACAATCTCTTTCATCGGCGCGACATCGCCATCCATGCTGAACACGCCGTCGGTGATGATGAGACGATTGCGCGCCGCGGTTTCACTCTTGAGTTTCGCTTCGAGATCGGCAACGTCGTTGTGACGATAGCGCACGACTTTGGCTTTCGAGAGGCGCGTGCCGTCAATGATGCTGGCGTGATTCAACTCGTCGGAGAAAATCACATCATCCGCCGTGGTGATCGTCGGAATGACGGCTTGGTTCGCCAACAAACCGGATTGCACGGAAATGGTATCCTCGACGCCCTTGAATGCCGCCAGTTTTTGCTCGAGCTGGCGATGCAAAGTTTGCGTGCCGGCGATCGAGCGCACCGCCGCCGGCCCGACGCCATATTCATCAATGGCCTTCTTTGCCGCCTCTTTGAGTTTCGGATGATTGGCAAAGCCGAGATAATTGTTGGTGCACATATTGAGCACGCGCTTGCCGTCCACCTGAATCCACGCGCCCACCGCGCTTTCGATGGTGCGGATGTTGATGAACAAGCCTTGTTCTTTGAGAGCTTTGATTTCGTTGTTAAGAAAATCGAGTTTGGACATAATGAACTCCTGTAGCAAGGTTCCATTTTAGATTTTTTCACGGAGAATATATTTGAAAAGTTCCTCCATAAACTCTTCGCGTTTAGTGGAATCTTTAAAAATGTCGATCAAGTTGAATGCCTTGTCGATGTCGCGTTCTATCTGTAGTTGTTTTCTAACTGCGGGTGTCAGAATGCTTGGAAGGAAAATCGTAATACAATGAGGGTTTTCCAATTTAGCTTTCGTAAAAGATTTTTTAGCCTCTCCCAGGCGAGTCTGAGCGCCGGCCTTGTCAGCGCTGCCCTTTATTTCAACAACAGATATAAGTTCCTGTTTTGAATTTCGAAATTCAACGTCGGGTTCCGAGCCAAAAATGACGGTTGTTCCACTTTTTAAGACAATACAGTTTTCTTTCTCTAAAGCTGTTTCCGTTGCATTTTGATTGATTAGATTCCTGTTTCGTGCATAATCGACGATGAGTTTTTCAAGATTCTGTGCAGCTAGCAAGCCGATATTGTTAACCCATGTGCCTTGCCATTCGCTGCCGGCTTCGGCGAAGATCGTCCGCAAAATCACGTGGCGGTTGATGCGGCTCGAACTGCTCAAAAGTTCAGAGATAAAACCATTGAGCAAAATACAACGACTGGAGAAATCTTTAGCCTTTTTATCCGTTTTAATTTGAGATAACCCCTTGTTGGGCAAACAGGCAAGTAGTCTATAGTAGTCAAATAATTCCGGGTGCTCTTGAATAACGATTGGATGCGCAAACACTTCGGTTGGAACAAACCCGAACGATTCGGCGGCGGTTCTAGCCGTCGGAGTTATTCCCAAACTCTCCCAATCCCAATCGAGTTTTTTCCAGGAGGCGGAACGGGCAAGATGCTGGAGCTTGGCAAATTTCGCGTCTTTCACGAACTTCCAAAACAGCGCCGAGCGCGAAAGATAGCGTTGCCGGAGTTCGGTTTTGACGGTCTCAGGCATGTTTTTTCCAGAAGACAATTGATTCACGAACTGGCCGCCTGCCATAAATGGCCATCTGCTGCGAACTATTCCCTTTATAGCGGGTTATCCAGATTTCTTCTGTTTCCAATCCATTCTCGGCGGCTAACTCAGATAGCAGAAGATCGGTAGGTATGCTTTCACCGGCAAATTGGGCATTGGCAACAACCAACGCAACTTTACCGCCTGGTTTGAGATGGGTTGCCATATTTTTAATCACCAAATTCATATCCTCAAAATATCCCTGCACCATAATCGGCAAGCGCTCGTTATTCAATTCTTTCTGCTGCAATTGCTGCAAAATTTCTTCAAGCGCCGGCAAATCGATTTTTTTATTTTCGTGCTCGCGGCTCTCGATATGAGAGCGCAGAAGACTGTGTCGCACCGCGACCATGTCTTGATGTGACTTGACATTCAAGAGACAGAGCTCGAGCGCGTAGGAGCGCGAATAGTCGTATCGGTTCAAGTAGGGTGGCGAGGTGATAATCGCATTCACATTTCCATGAAAACTTTTGGGTAAGCACAATTCTCGCGCATCACCAACCATCACCTTGGCCTTGCCTTGGGCTTTCGCTTTAAAAGTGCGCATTTTGGCAAGATCGCTGACCATTGAGATCAACACTTTGCGGAGAGCATCACGAACTTGAGGGAGCGGCTTATCGACGAGTCTTAAAAACTGTCCATCCTTCGAAGTGCGGCTTACGCTTTCGAGAATAGTTAGCAGACCAAGTATAAGAAAATCACGAACGGGCTGTTTAAAAGCGTCAATTTGTTCTTTAAAAAATAATATCTGCTCTTGAACTTCGGTTGGAAAGGCCAGGTCGATAATCCTAATTTTTGGTAAAGTCAAGGTCGGAGTTTTAAACGGGATGGCAAACAATTTTTCAACCGCACGCAAAAGATTATCGTGATTCGGCCAGCCCATGATTTTAATTTGAGAAACAAAAACGGCCACCGGCAACATATCCGTACCGATGGCGGTCAATCCCCTTTCCTTACAAGCCAACAAAGTTGTACCGCATCCGGCAAAGGGGTCGTAAACCGTTGCGCCATTTTGCAAACCAAACTTGGCCAATAAATTAATGACGAGTTGCCTGGAGAATCCTTCTTTAAATTTGAACCAGTTATATATTGGTATAGTCTTGTTGGGAACGTAAGTCACCAATTGCCGATAATCCGGACGCTCACTAAATAATTCCGCATAACGATCTTCGAGAGTGTTTCTTTCCAAATTTGATTCGAGGTTGGGCTTAGGCTTCAATTTGGCTGATTTCTTTATAACGGGAGTTATAAATTCGGGTGTAAGCTCAAGCTGTATGCCTTCGTACATATCAATCACTCTTTTAAAATTCAGATTGCTCTTTTGTTTTTTTGAAGAGGTGCTTTGTTTTTCATTGAGACAATTTATAACAAATTAGCAGATAGTCAAGCTGTCAATTTTTTTACAACAAAACAGCTTCTAAGATTATGCGGGATACCGCTCTTTAATCCCCGGAATCAAATACTCCTCAAACGCGCGCGTTTGATCATACTCCGGCGTCCACCCCCAATCACGCCGCGCGGCGGCGTCATCAACATCCGCCGGCCAGGAATCGACAATAGCCTGGCGTTTATCATCAGGGCGGAAGGTGATGTTGGCGTATGGAAATGCCCGTCGCGTCAGCTCGCGAATCTCGCCGGCGGTGGGGCTGAAACTTCCGATGTTGTAAACGGATTGGGTTAATTTCTGGCGGGGAGCAGCGTGTAATTTTAACAAGGCATTGATCGCATCCGGCATCGCCATGAACGGAATGCGGACGTCTTCACGCACGAAACAGGCGTAACTCTGCTTTTGCGCCGCTGCGTGCAACATCTCCGGCGCATAATCGCTCGTGCCGCCGCTCGGCACGGTAGTGGCGCTGATCAAACCAGGGAAGCGAATCGAACGAAAGTCGACGCCGCCCCTTTGAACTTTATCCGCCGCCAGTTGCTGATAATGCGAGGCGTAATAACGCCCGAGATGCTCGCAATAAAGTTTATTGCAGCCGTACATCGTCGTCGGATAATTCCAAGCAGTTTCCTTGATTTTTCCGGCAGCCTTTTTTTCGGCTAGCGAAGGCAGGCCGTAAACCGCGATGGAGCTGGGAAACATGAATTTGACTGGCTCGCCATGCCAACGCGATTGTTCAATCGCCAGTTTCAGCAAATTGATGGTGCCTTCGACGTTGACGCGATGGGCGGCTTCCGGCGTGAATTCGGCGCGCGTCGAAAGCAGCGCGGCAAGATGATAAACGCAGTGAATTTCGTACTCGCTTTGCAGGCGCTCCAACAAGCGTTGTTCGAGTATGTCGCCGATCACCACGGCGCTGCACAGGCGCAGCAAGCTTTCATCAAGCGGGCGAACATCGAGCGCGATAAGGTGATGCTTGTTTTCAGCGGCCAGGCGTGTGATAAGCCCGTGGCCCATCTCGCCATTGGCGCCGGTGATTAGAATGCCGGGTTTACGAATGTGGTCAGCCATAATCGCTTCCGTGGGGTTGATGAAAATGAAGAAAGGCTTGACGACGTGATTGCAAAACCAAAAATCTAACTCGTTTATCGCCCAATGGCAAAAAGATGGTGCTGCGTTCTAACGAACATTCTTTCCGCAGAAATGGCCGGCGTCGCCATCAACAGCTCGCCCATCGGATTGGCCGCGAGCAGCTCGAATGTCGCTCCGGTTTTCACGACAAAAATCTGCCCGTCCTCGCTCGGGAGATAAATCTTGCCATCCGCTGCCACTGGCGAGGCGCTGAAGCCGCCGCCTTGATGCGGAATGCGCTCGCGATAGATTTCTTCCCCGCTCTTCAAATCATAACAATCAAGAATGCCCTGATTGGCCAGCACGTAAAGATGATCGCCATAGATGAGCGGCGTCGGCATATAAGAGCCGCGCTTTTGTTTGCTCCAGGCAATGTGCCGGCTCGAAGTTTGTTCGCTGCCGAGCGTAATGTCGCCGGCCGCGCCCGCTCGAATGACGAAGATCGGCGCCTCGGGACGCCGGCCACTCGCGACGACGATCAAATCGCCGGAAAAAATCGGCGTCGGCGCGGTGATTTTGGAGCTGCCGCCCAGCCGCCACAACTCCTGACCCGTGACCGGATTATAACCTCGGATAAAATTAGAAGCGTTGGTGATAAGTTCTACTCTCTCTTTTCCCGGATAAATTGTCGGCGTTCCCCATGAGGGCAATTCTTCGCGCGTGGTTTTCCAAACCGTCTTGCCGGTTTTAATATCGGCGGCGAGCAGGAAGGACTCGTTTTGCGTGTCGCATTGCACGATCACCAAATCTTGATAAATGATGGGCGAGCTTGCCGTTCCCCATTCGTAGTCCGGCGCGTCGTAGGCGCCCGCGTTGAGCGCGCCGAGATCTTTTTTCCAGATCAGGCGGCCGTTCATATCAAAAGCGTACAAGCCTTGCGATCCGAAGAACGCGATCACGTACCGGCCATCGGTCGCCGGCGTGGAATTGGCGTAGGTGGCCTTGATATGCCGCTTCTCGCGCGGCATGCCTTCGTAAGCGGTTTTCTCCCAAAGAATTTTTCCGCTCGTTTTGTCGAGGGCGTAGATTTTCCACTGGTGGGCGGAGCGGTCGCCGGAAGCATCGCCATCGCCATAGAGGCCGTGGCGAAAAGTTGCCTCACCGCGGCTGCTGATGGCAGTGGTGACAAAAATGCGATTCTCCCAAACCACAGGACTCGAATGCGCCAAGCCAGGAATTTTTGTTTTCCACTTGATATTGACGCCCTTTTCGCCGTCCCAATTCTCCGGCAGGTTTTGCCCCTCGGCAATGCCGGCGGCGTACCGGCCTCGGAATGAGGGCCAATTATCCTCGCGGCGGCCGTCATAAGAAACAGCCAATAAAAAGCACAGCGGCGTTATCATGCACGGCAAAAACCAGCTTCGTTTCATCGATTTGTTTCCTTCCTCCTTGTCGAAAACCGGTGTCGATTTTGCAAGCCGTTTATTGGTTATGACGCAAAATATAACGATCTCATCACCAGCCAATTTACCGCCCCGACACATAGCCTCCTGCCGGTAAATTTGATTTCAATTCATCCTCAAGATTTTTATTCAAACAGAGAACAAAGACGCGCTCGCCGGTGCGCGAGCTGATGTCGGTATGCACGGATTCAACTTCGGCCCCGGTTTTTTCTTTAATGATTTGCGCCAAAAGCGATCTGGAACTTTCGATCAATCGCATGCGCACTTGTTTGATGAGCTGCGCGCCGTCCTTTTCCAGTGCCAATTTTTCCTCCGCCGGCGTCAACACGCCTTTGAGGCGAATCAAAATCATGTCTTGAATGATGAACGTCCGCGCCTCTTTGGGGCCGCGGCCGAGATGCTCCCGCTCAAATTGCGTCATTGCCGCGCTGATGTCGGCCTCGAGCTGGCCTTTGGTTTTTTTGGTAGTCATTTGCAAAAATTTTTGGACTCGTAACCATCGTCAAAGATCATTTAAAATTATGAAATCATCCCACATTAAACAAGGAATATTTTTTAAACGGCGTGCTTCGTATCGCGCTGATTTTCGCTGGTAACTCGCCCTTTTCCTTTTGTAATGGCATTGACAATTCCCCGCAACATGCCGCTAAAAACGAGCTGATGCAAAGGATAAAGCCCGTACCAATACTGCAACCCAAACATGCCCGCCGGATCGAAAATCGCCGTTTGGCGAATTTCTGTTTCGTCGCCGTGCTTTTCAATCTCGAATTGCAGCCACGCGCGGCCTGGCAATTTCATTTCCGCAAATAACCGCAGCAAGCGCGCCGGCTCGAAAGCTTCAACGCGCCAAAAATCCAGCGTGTCGCCCGGCGCCGGCCATTCCGGATCGCGGCGGCCTCGGCGCATGCCCACGCCGCCACAAAGCAGATCGATAAATCCGCGCAAATGCCACAGCCAATTGCCAAAATACCAGCCGGTTTGGCCGCCGATGCGGCGAATCGGTTTCATCGCCTCTTCCGGTGAGCATGCGACTTTCATGGCGCGCGAATCGACGAGGCGCGTGCCGAATTTAACGCCACCCCAACTTTTGATCTCGCCCGGCGAAGAAAGCGCGTCCGACCAGCGCGTCGCCGCAAATTCCTGATCTTCATTGACGAGCGCGCGGGCGATGGTTTCACGAATGCCGCGCGGGCGAATGCTGAACGCTTTCAAAGCGCGCTCGTTAGTTACGACGGTATCGTGGCGCACACTGTCGATGAGCTTGCGGCCGACGCGCGCGTACAACGGCGTCACCAAACCGAGCCACAAGCTGGATAATTTCGGCGTCAACACCGGCACCGGAATGATCAGACGTTTCAACCCGCGCTGCCGCGCATATTCTTTCATCAAATCCCGATACGAAACTTGATCGGTGCCGCCGATTTCGAAGACGCCGTCGCCGTTGTATTCCACGTCGAGCGCCGCGACGAGATACGCCATGATGTCTTCAATCGCAATCGGCTGGCTCAGCGCGCGCGTCCAGCGCGGCGTGACCATGATCGGCAGTTTTTGCACCAGCGCGCGAATCATCTCGAAGGACAAACTGCCGGAGCCGATGATGATCGAAGCGCGCAGCTCGATCGTCGGCACGCCGGATTTTCGCAGAATGTTTCCTACTTCCTGCCGGCTGGCGAGATGCGGCGACAGTTCATCGCCGCGGCCAAGCCCGCCGAGATAAATCATGCGGCGCACGCCGGCGGTGCGCGCTGCCGCGCCAAAATTCCCGGCTGCGCGGCGATCTTCTTCCTCAAACGTGCCGGTCGAACCCATCGAATGAATCAAATAATAAGCCGCCTCCACGCCGGCCATCGCCGTTTGCAGCGAAGCCGCGTCGAGCACGTCGCCTTTGACAATTTCGGTTTTTGCGCCGACGCGCGGCTGGAGAAATTCGGGCCGCCGCGCGAGGCAGCGCACGTGATAACCCTGTGCTTCCAGCACTTTCAGTAACCTGCCCCCGACGTAGCCGCTCGCGCCGGTCAATAGAATAAGTCGTTGGGATGACTCCATCTCGCTATGAATTCTCATCATTTCTTATTGAGCAAATCACGCAGCGCGCCTTCCAACTCAGGATGCTTGAATTTATATCCCGAGGCCAACAGCCGCGCCGGTTCGATCCGTGCGCTGGAGAGCAGCAAGCCATCCGCCATTTCGCCGAGCATCAAGCGCGCCACAAACGCCGGCAAAGGAAAAATCGTCGGACGCGATAAAACCTTCCCCAGGATTTTGGTAAATTCGCTGTTCGTCACCGAGCGCGGCGCGGCCAGGTTCGCGGCGCCGCGCAAATTTTCATTCGTCAAAGCATGGCAAAACGCGCCAACGGTGTCATCGAGCGAAACCCAGCTCCAGTATTGCTTGCCGTTGCCGACAATGCCGCCGACGCCCATTTTGAACGGCAACAACAGTTTCGCGAGCGCGCCGCCTTTCGGGCTCAGCACGAGGCCGTTGCGCAGATGCACGACGCGAATGCCTTTTTTTCCGGCAGCCTCAGCGGCGTTCTCCCACTCCTGACAAACCTCCGCAAGAAAGCCGCTGCCGATCTTGCTGTCTTCGCGCAAAATTTCTTCGCCGCGATCGCCGTAAAAACCGATCGCCGAGGCGCAAACCAAAACCTTCGGCGGCTTCGCCAATTTGGCGAGCGTCTCGCTCAACAGCTTCGTGCCTTTCACCCGGCTGTCGCGAATGCGCGCTTTTTGCGCCGCCGTCCAGCGCCGGGCCGCGATGCTTTCGCCGGCGAGATGAACGACCGCATCGAAGCCTTCGATTTCGTTCGCGTTCAACGTTCCTGCAGCCGGATTCCATTGCACGGTTGGCTCGCCGCTTGGCAGCGGTGAGCGCACCAACCGTGTCACATGATGATTTTGGGTTTTGAGAGCTTCGATCAACGCTGAGCCGATCAAGCCAGTCGAACCGGTAATAAGAGTTTTCATCTCCACACCTCCTTTGAAATTGGTTTTCAATCAATATGTCGCAAAAAAAAATTTATGTCAAGAGTCAATTTTGCCGCCGCGCTCAATCTCGGAATTTGTCTGATGAACGGTTGCTTTCTCGTCGACCGGCAGAATTAAATTCCGGCGTTATAATTCGCTTACTATCCCCCGTTTTTTCACCAGTTGGTCCGAGCGAGTGCGAGCTCGGCTAACGGCAATGTGATTTGACGATCGGGTTTAGGAAAAGTAATTTGATCATAAAGTCGTGAGATCGCCATAATTCTTGTGAAAGCGAACGCGAGTTTGTAGTATTTGAAGCGCAGGAGATCAGTTTTAGTTTTCTGATTGTCGATCCCAAGGTCTTTGAGACGAATGATGGCCTGCGCCAACGCTTCCAGACGCGTATAGAGAAATGACACGGCCATCCACAACAAGGCATTCATGGTTTTTAACGCCTCATAGCGTAAGAGTCGAATCGCTTCCCAATGATAATCCATTTTGATTTGACGATGAACTTCTTCAATTTTCCACCGCAAACCATATCCTTTCATCGCCAGTTCAACCGCGGCTTGGGCCGACGGACAATCTTTAAAATAGCACAGGAGCCAACAATGACCGCGGCGGCGTTCTTTCATGACGACCAACCACAAGCGTTTTCCTGTTGCTTCGAGTTGAACGGAAATGGCGCCACAAGCAAAGGTTAATTTTCGCACTTTATTCTTATGAATACGTTCGACGGTGTAGACCCACGGCAGGTCGGTGTGTTGTGTGAGATATTTAAAACTACGGGCTTTGCCTTTATACCACAGATGCCGTTTCGCGGTTTGGCGCACAATGCATTGGCGCCCGGCTTGCAAATGGGCTTTGAGCAAGGTTTCGCGATCACCGCCACGATCTTGGACCATAATTTGGTTGGCCGCTTCATCGAGCGGCATCACCTGTTCGACAGCGTGGAGAAGTTTTTCGTTCTCGCTGGTGACTTCGGCCGTATGGCTAAACAGTTCGGAATAAGCCGGGACGACGATGGTGGCGTCATCGTTCACGGCGGTGATGTTGCACAGCCAATAACCTTTGGCGGTGTCGCCTTCACTGCCATCATAGACACCGGCCAAGCCTTCCATTTTTTGCGCGTAGGTTTTGGCAATGTCCGATAAATCGACGATGACAAAGCCGCATTGTCGAAGGCTGGCCGTTTGCATGGCAACGGTCGCCGTGCTGATTTCTTGCCACAACCCTGGTTTGCCCAGATGCGCGCCTAAACGTTGCGTCACTTTTTTGAGTGAAATTTTTTCTTGCAAACTTCTGCCAATACTGTTTAATTGGACACTACTGCTTTTTAAAATACCAAAAACCATTTGCTGGATAAACTTATTAACCGGTCGTGAAAAACGAGGCGCCAAGTTGGCGCAGAATTGATGCAACTTGATTTGAAGGGGCTTGGTGAAGTCACGAAAAGATGACATGCGATTCTCCTGTTTGAGTCCAGTTGTGATTATTCCTAAATATAAGCAGGAGAAGGCAAAATTCCTCGGATTATTTTCACGATTTTCGCCGATGATAATCTTTTGTTGTCTATTGACTTATCCCGAAAGGATGCAAAAATTTCGGGGGATAGCAAGTTATAATTCGCGCTTGACATCTTGATCAAATGTGATTATATTGATGGCAACAATAGGCTCCGACGCATCCTCAAATCATGAAAAATTTTATGACTCTCCTGTTTCTATCATCGGATATATTTTTTATTGAGTCCACGCGGTGAGGCATGTCCAAGCGAGTGTTGGTGATTGGCGCCGGTTTAGGCGCATTGAGCGGCGCGCTGCGGCTGGCGCGTCTCGGATTCGAGGTCACGCTCTTTGAAAAAAATCCGCAAATCGGCGGCAAGCTGCGCGAGAAAAAATTGGGCGCTTATCGTTTCGATGCCGGCCCATCACTGTTGACCATGCCGTTCGTCATCGACGAGTTGTTCGAGTTTTGCGGTTTCGACCGCAAAGATTTTCTCGACTTCGTCCCGATTGAGCCGATCTGCCGCTATTTTTATCCGGACGGCGCGAGGCTCGACGCCAGCAGCGATATCGAAAAAATGAAGCGAGAAATCGCCCGGCTTTCTCCTCGTGACGCCGAAGTGTATGAGAATTTTTTGTCGTATACCGAACGCATTTACAAGTTGACGGCGAATATTTTTCTGTTCTCGCCGATTCACGAGTTCGCGGAGATTTTGAAGTGGCGAAATCTGCCAACGCTGTTCAAGCTGCCGCAAATCGACCCGCTGCGCAGCGTGCATCAAAGCGTCTCGCGGTTCTTTAAAGATGCGCGCCTGGTGCAATTGTTTGATCGCTACGCCACCTATAACGGCTCCGATCCGTATCGCGCACCGGCGACGCTGAACGTAATTCCGTATGTCGAATTTGTTTTGGGCAGTTATTACATTCGCGGCGGCATGTATCGTTTGGCGGAAGCGTTGCTCGATATTGCCGGCAAGCTCGGCGTGAAGATTCATACTTCGCGCCGCGTTGAAAAAATTTTGCACGATGGCAAGGGCGTCACCGGATTGCTGGTCAATGGCGAAAAGATTGCCGCCGAGTGCATTCTCTGCGGCCAGGATGTTGTGACGGCTCACAATCAATTGATCGACGGCTTCACGAAACGCCGCGCCAAACTCAATCGCCTCGAGCCGTCGTGCTCCGGAGTGGTTTTTCTCTGGGGCGTCGGCAAAAAGCATCCGGAGTTGGCGCATCACAACATTTTTTTCTCCGGCGACTACAAGAGAGAGTTCACGCAAATTTTTGAAGAAAAACGGACGCCGGATGATCCGACGATTTATGTTGCGATCACGAGCAAAAGCGATCCCGCTCATGCGCCGGAAAACGGCGAGAATTGGTTCGTTTTGTTGAACATGCCGTATTTGACCGGCACGATGAATTGGCGCGATGAAATCGCGCGTGTGCGGAAAATCGTCTTGGCCAAATTACGGCAAAAAGGCTTTGATATCGAAAACCGGATCGAAGCTGAGTTCGTACTTTCTCCAAAAGACTTTGAACTAAATTATCTCAGCAATCGCGGCAGCATTTATGGCATTTCATCGAACAGCCGCAACACCGCTTTTAAGCGTCCGGCGAATCGGAGTCGCGAATTGCGCGGCCTCTATTTTGCCGGCGGTTCCACCCATCCCGGCGGCGGCATTCCCTTGGTTCTGCTGTCTGGGAAAATTGCGGCGGAGTTGATTGCGAAGCACTAAAAATAATTTTGTAGTGGTGCCTGAGGATCAAGTTCGGTAATCCTTCGTAGCCCCCGCCCCTAAATTTGGGCGGCTTTCGAAGCCACGAAATTCACGGCTGCAACAATGCCCCACAAGGGGGGCAGGGCTACAATTTATTACCGATTTTGATTGTCAAATTTCATTAGGCACAAACCTATCGGATCGAAAAGTATGTGGAAGTAAAGTTGGAAAAGTTTACCGTCAAATAAATTATTGCACCTGAAGGCTACGCCCTTGGGCGCGATTACGAAAATCTTTACATGAAAAAAATCATCATCATCGGCTCCGGCTTTGGCGGCCTGGCCGAAGCGATTCGCTTGCAAGCCCGCGGTTTCGATGTCACGATTCTCGAAAAGAATGCACTGATCGGCGGCCACGCGTATCAATTCAAGAAAAGCGGCTACACCTTCGACATGGGGCCGTCCCTTATCACGGCGCCGGATATCATTAAAGCCGTTTTTCGCGCGGCGGGCAAAGACCTCGAAGATTATCTCGAATTGATCAAGCTCGATCCGTATTATCGCATTTATTTTCACGATGGCGCGCCTCTCGATTACTCCGGCGACAGCCGCGCGATGAAAACGCAGATGGCGGCTTTTAATGGCGACGACGCAAAAAATTATGATCGTTTCATGAACGATTGCCGAAAGATTTATGAGGCGGTGATCGTCGACGGTTTGGGCGCGACGCCGTTTGTGAGCTTGAAAACGATGCTGAATTTTATTCCTCGCGCGTTCAAGCTCAAAGCGATTGCTCCCGGCCATGCTTTTGTCAAACGCTACTTTAAAGACCCGCGCCACCGTTTCACGTTTTCCTTTCATCCGTTGTTCATCGGCGGCAACCCGTTTCGCGCTCCGAGCGTTTATTTAATGATACCCTACTTGGAGAAAGCGGGCGGCGTGTGGTTCGCGATGGGCGGCATGTATAGCTTGGTGCAAGCTTTCGCGCGCGTTTTCGATGAGCTGGGCGGCGAGATTGAAACCAACGCGGAGGCGCAGGAGATCGTTGTGCAAAATGGCCGCGCGATCGGCGTTCGTGCAAACGGCAAATTTCATCGCGCCGATGCCGTTGTCTCAAACGCCGATTGGGCGCACACCCAGTGCGAGCTGATCGATCCGGCGCATCGCCGAAAATGGACGAACCGCCGGGTCGAAAAAATGGATTATTCGATGAGCGCCTTTCTGCTGTATCTCGGCGTGCGAAAAAAATATCCGCAATTGCAGCATCACACCATCATTCTGGCGGAACGTTACAAAGAGCTGATTCGCGATATTTTTGATCGCAAAATTTTGGCTGATGATTTTTCGATATATTTGCACGCGCCGACAAAAACCGACATGACGATGGCGCCCAAAGGCTGCGAGAGTTTGTATGTGCTCGTCCCCGTGCCGAATCTCGCGGGCAATATCGATTGGCCGAAAACAGCGGAACCTTTTGCTGAGAAAATTTTAAAATACCTGGAAGAAGATTTCGGCCTACAAGATCTGCGTGCTAATCTCGAGGTGCGTGAAATCTTCACGCCGGAGAATTTCAGGCAGCAGCGAAATTCTTATCTCGGCACGCCGTGGGGCCTCGAGCCGAAGCTGGCGCAGACGGCTTATTTTCGCCCGCACAATCGCAGCGAGGAAATTCAAAACCTCTATTTCGTCGGCGCCGGCACGCACCCGGGCGCCGGCCTCCCCGGCGTTTTGTTGACGGCAGAAGCAACCGAAAAACTAGTGATCGAAGATTTGGGTATTCCGCTGTCACGTGAAACCGCCGGAGAGTTGGCTGGACAACAACTTCTCGCTGCGTGATTGGGTTGCTCAATTTCGCAGCAAACGTTTCATTGAATTTACCGGCATCGAGCATCAAGCAACAAGCAACCAGTAACAAGCAACCAGCAACCAGAAAATGAAATTCTGGCTCCAACCAGCGCACCGAGCGGCTTTCGAGCATGCTCGGCAAATCACCGCCTATTACGCCAAAAGCTTTTACCTTTCGGCCTGCCTGTTGCCGTTGGAGAAGCGCTGGGCGACGTTTGCCGTTTATGGCTTTTGCCGTTACGCCGACAATTTGATCGACACCCAGCGTAACCGGCAGGCGGAAGAAATTTTGCGCGAAATCGAGTTTCTCACCCACGAGCTGCGCGTCGCGTACCGCACCGGTGAATCCGAGCATCCGATTCTGCGCCCGTTCATCGCCGTCGCCCGGCGCTGCGGCATCCCCCTCAAATATCCTCTCGACTTGCTGCGCGGTGTGCAAATGGATGTTCAAAACACGCGCTATCAAAATTTCGACGAGCTGTACGTTTTTTGCTATCGCGTCGCCGCCGTTGTCGGCTTGATGATGACGCACATTTTGGGTTACGAAAAAGCCGACGCCTTTTCCTACGCCGAAAAGTTGGGCGTCGCCATGCAATTGACCAACATTCTGCGCGACGTGCAGGAAGACAAGGACATGGGGCGGATTTACATTCCGCTCGACGAGCTGCGCGCGCACGGTTGCAGTGAAAACAACATTCTCGAAGAGCGTATGACGCCGGCTTTTCGCGAGCTGATCAAGTTTCAAGTTGATCGCGCGCATTCATACTACGACGCTTCAGCCGCCGGCATTGCGATGCTGCAAGCGGACTCACAGTTTGCGATTTATTCGGCGAGCCGCATCTATAGCGGCATTCTCAAGCGCCTGGAAGCGCGCGATTACAATCCTTTTCTCGGCCGCGTTTACGTGCCGAAACACCGGAAATTCGGCATTCTCTTTCACGAGATCGTGCGCACCAAAATCTCCTCAATGCAGGAGCGCCTGGCGATGGCGGCGGGGGTGAGCTTAAGATAGCGATCATATTTAACTTGATTTTCTGTTCTACTATTTTAATTTGAAAGAGAGGGTGTGAAAAATTTGGCGCGTTCATAAGCAGAAAAAATCGGACGAAAAATTCACCAGGAGACGCGACATCCGGTATTCGCCATGACTAAACAACCGCATGATCAAGGCACGACACGCAGCATGGGCCGACAGAATTTTTTATCCGTATCTGGTCGGACTTTTCAAACGGCGCTTTCATGCCATCCATTTGCTGGGAGGGATTCCGGAAACCGATCGGGATTTGCCGCTACTGCTGTTGCCCAATCACAGCACGTGGTGGGACGGCTTCTTTGTGTACCTGCTCAACAAAAAAATCTTCCACCGCCAGCCGTACTTAATGATGCTCGAAGATCAGCTCGCCCGTTATAAATTTTTCTCCCGCCTCGGCGCCTACTCCATCAATCCGCATTCGGCTGCCGACATCAAAAATTCGCTGCGCTATTCCGTCGATATTCTCAACGAAAAAATCACGCCGCGCCCCATGTTGTGCATTTTTCCGCAAGGCGAATTGTTGCCGTGGTACAAGCGGCCATTGGTTTTTAAAAATGGGTTGGAAGTCATTTTAAGCGGTTACGGCGGGAAGGCGAATTTGCTGCCGCTGGCGATTAAAACGATATTTTTGAATGAACAGCTACCTGAAACCTTTTTTTTGTTCGGTGAAAACGCCATTGCGAACAGCAACACGTTCACCGGCATGCAGCGTTTGCAAGAAAGTGAAGAAGCCTTGCTCGATGATCTGAGCCAAAAAATAATCACCGGCGAAAAGGGTGTGACGATGCTCGGCAGCCACAAATTGGCGAAGATGGCTTTTGATTTCGCACGCGGAAGAGAAACTGCAACTCTTAAAACAGAAAGGTTAAGCCTGTAAGGCGCGATGTTGACCGGACTCCTGCTTAGCCTCGTCAGCATTCTGGGCGCGGTGCTGCTGATCACGTTGGTGAATGCATTCACCGCGCCGACGCTGAAAAATGCGCCTCCTCCCCAAAACACACCATGCGTTTCGGTGCTCGTTCCGGCAAGGAACGAAGAAAAAAATATCGGCGACTGCCTCGCCAGCCTCATCAAGCAAGATTACCCAAATTTTGAAATTCTCGTTTTGGATGACGACTCGACGGATCGAACAGCGGCCATCGTTCGACAGTTTTCTGCGCAAGACAGCCGGATCAAGCTGATCGAAGGCGCGCCGCTGCCGGCAGGTTGGCTCGGAAAAAATTGGGCGTGCCACCAGCTCGCTGAGCGCGCAAAAGGAGATATTTTTGTTTTCACCGACGCTGATATTCGTTACGCGCCGCTGGCGATTGCGCACACGGTTGGCTGGATGCAAAAATTAAATCTCGGCCTGCTTTCCGCATTTTGCCATCAGATCACCAAAACGTTGCCGGAAAAATTGGCCGTTCCCGTCGTCAACATGTTCGTCTACAGCTATTTGCCGCTGTGGCTCACCTATTACAGCAAAGCCCCGTCTCTCGCCGCGGCAAACGGCCAGTGGCTGGCGTTTATCCGTGAGGCGTATCAAAGAATCGGCGGCCATTGGGCGGTTCGACATCACGTCGTCGAAGATGTCGAGTTGAGCCGGCTGGCGAAGCACGGCGGCGAAAAGATTCTCGCGGTTTCCGCGAAAGATGAAGTGTTTAGCCGCATGTATCATTCCGGCCGGCAAGTTTGGGAGGGCTACTCCAAAAATCTTTTTGGGTTGATGAATTTCAAAACCGTTCCGTTTTTTATCGTATTGGCGCTGTTATTCTTTATTCACATCGCGCCGTATATTTTGGTTTGGCTCAAGCCGGTGACAACACTCGCGCTTTTTGCCATTGCGATGAACATTTTGATTCGCCTGATTCTCTCCGTGAAATTTGCGCAGCCGTTGCTGGTGAGCGCGCTGCTTCATCCGGTTTCCATCGCGTATACAATTTTGATCGGCCTCAATTCATATCGCTGTCACAAAACCGGCAACATCAAATGGAAAGGACGTTTGGTGGAAGCGGGCGCGGCATGAAAATAGATCACAACAAAATTAAAATTATTATTCTTTACATTTTTCTTCTCGCCGGCGGCCTGTGGCATACGCTCGGTGTGCTGCAAAACGCCATGCGCCTGCTCGCCGCGCCGATGATTGTAGGACTGAGTTTGACGCTTTGTTATGAGCATCTCCGCAACCATTTCAATCGCAAATTTATTTTTTGGGGCGTGTTTGTTTGCCTGACCGGTTTTGTTATCGAGCTGATCGGTGTGAAAACCGGCGTCATTTTCGGCTCGTATGTTTACGGAGAAATTTTGCAGCCGGCGATCTGGGATGTTCCTGTTGCCATCGGTTTTGCCTGGCTTGCCATGATCGTCTGCTCTGCCGCGATTTCGCAGTATCTTCTTCCCGCGCGCTACTTGCAGCAGCCGGCGCGCCTTGCCTTGGCCATCGCTGTGCTGATGGTGATTTTCGATTTGTTCATGGAACCGGCGGCGACCAAATTGGGCTATTGGACATGGAACACGGCAAGCATACCGCTGCGCAATTATCTCGCCTGGTTTGTTTTTGGCTTCATTCTATCTTATATTGGCTTGCGGCTGGGCTTGTTCATGAAAAAATCATCCGCATTGGCTGCTCATGCGTACATCGCCCAGCTTTGTTATTTTGTGTTGGTGAGTTTGGCGTAATTTAACAAAACCACGAGGGAGAGTTATGAAAATTTTTCGAGTTGTTTTTCTGCTCGCCGCCATCGCGATGCTGGCGAGCTGCAATCCGCCGCGGAATTTGCACGAACAGCTTCACGCGCTGTTCGACGAAGAGTGGAATTTTCGCTTGGCCGAAGAGCCGGTTTTCGCCACGTCGGCGGGAAATCATCAATACGATGATCGTTTGCCGGAAGTGACGCTGGCCGCCAAAACCCGGCGCGTCGAGTTTTGGAGCAATTTGTTGGGGCGCCTGGAAAAAATTGATCGCGCGCGCTTGAGCCACGACGATCAGATCAACTACGATATTTTCAAATTGCGGTTGGTAGACAATCTCGCCAACTTTGAGCACAAGGCTTATCTCATTCCCTTTACGGTTGACGACGGTTTTCACATCGGCTTTGCCAGATTGCCGAATCAAGCGCCGCGAGCTACGGCGCTGGATTATGAAAACTACATCAAACGCTTGCGGGCGTTTCCGGAATACGTGGCGCAACTTCTCGAGCTTTTGAAGGAAGGCTTGCAAACCGGCATGACGATGCCGCAAGTCGTTTTGCAAGGCTACGAAGTCACGATGGCAACACATGTCATCGATGATCCGACGAAAAGCGTTTTTTATACGCCGTTTGCCAAATTTCCCGCCGCCATGCCGGAGACTGAAAAATCCCGGCTTAAACAAGCGGCTGAAGCGGCTATTCGCGAAGCTATCATTCCCGGCTATCAAACGCTGCTGGATTTTTTTACGAAGGAATACATCCCGAAGGCGCGCACGACGATCGGCGCTTCGGAGTTGCCGAATGGCCGCGAGTATTACGCGCAACGCATTCGGCATTTCACCACGCTCGACCTGGGTGTTGATGAAATCCACCAGCTCGGCCTCAGCGAGGTGCAGCGCATTCGCGGCGAGATGATGGAGATCATAAAACAAGTCGGTTTTAAAGGCGATTTCGCGGCGTTCCTGAAATTTCTTCGCACCGATCCGCAATTTTACGCCAAGACGCCGGAAGAGCTTTTGAAGGAAGCGAGCTACATCGCCAAGCGCATGGACGCAAAATTGCCATCTCTTTTTAAAACCTTGCCGCGCTTGCCGTACGGTGTGCAAGCTGTGCCCGAGCATCTCGCGCCGAAATACACCGGCGGCCGTTACGTCGGACCGGCGCTGGGCAGCACCGAGCCTGGTTATTATTGGGTGAATACCTACGCGCTGGAAAACCGGCCGTTGTATATTCTCGAATCGCTCACGCTGCACGAGGCGGTGCCCGGCCATCATTTGCAAAACGCCCTAGCGCGCGAAATGGAAGGTTTGCCGAATTTCCGGCGCTTCACTTATCTTTCAGCGTTTGGCGAAGGCTGGGGGCTTTATTCCGAGCGGCTCGGTCTGGAAGCGGGATTTTATACGAATCCGTATAGCAATTTTGGGCGATTGACTTATGAGATGTGGCGCGCGTGCCGTCTTGTTGTGGATACCGGCATTCACGCGAAAAGCTGGAGGCGCGAGCAGGCGATGGAATTTTTAGCCTCGAACACGGCGCTGTCGCTGCACGAAGTTCGCACCGAGACGGATCGTTACATTTCGTGGCCCGGCCAGGCGCTGGCGTACAAAATCGGCGAGCTGAAGATTCGCGAGCTGCGCCGCAAAGCCGAGGAAGCGTTAAATGAGAAATTTGATCTGCGCGAATTTCATGATGTAGTGTTGCGCAATGGCGCGATTCCGTTGATGACGTTGGAGGGAGAGGTGCAAGCGTATATTCAAAGCAAGATTTCGAATTAAAACGAGGAAGGACCAAAGTGTTGACCGGCCACCTCGAAGTGGCCGGTCAAAGAACTGCATAAAGCCGAGTTTACATGCGTTCGTGTCAGTCGCCAGGCGGCGCGCTGGGCGGCACCGGAAACGGCACTTGATTCTTCACCGGCGGAATCGAGCGCAAATAAGCCCAGACCGCCTTAAGATCTTCATCGGTCATGAGTTTCATGCTCGGCCAGGGCATCGGCGGCAAAATGTCGCGGCCATTCGGTTGGCCCTGATGCTTGCCGGTGCGTATGGCTTGGATGAACGCCTCTTCGGTCCATTCGCCGATACCGGTTTCAACATCCGGCGTCAGATTGACGCCAAAACTCACGCCCCAGGGACCGGCCCACGCCGTCAGCATGGGGTTCGTGGAGGCAATGGCGTTGTTGTTTTGCAAGTCTTCAGGCTTCCAAATCGGATAGGGCGCCGAGGCCGGATGTCCCGACAGCATGCTCGTCATATCCGGTTCGGGCATGCCGGCGGCGTTCATGTTTTTGGGTGTATGGCAATCATGGCAGCCGCCAACGATAACCAAATACTCGCCGCGTTTGACCGGATCGGGGGCCGGCGCTTTTTGCTCGCAAGCGATGAAACTCATCAAAAGACCCCCGACAATCACCAACACAAACAGCTTTCGCATCTTTCCTTTCTCCTTGGGATTTCTTTTTCTGAGGGCGAAAATCTTTATCTACTTATTACGCCTCTGAACCGCTTTGGCTTTTTTAAATAAAGGATAAACCAAGCGCGGCAAGAGGCCTTGCGGAAATTTTTCCATGCTTTTAAATCCCAGCTTGTCCGGCTGGTCTTTATCGGCCGGCAGATAGGCGGTGCCGAAAAGCCAATCCCATAAACAAAACACCACGCCAAAATTCTGCCCGCTGCGGCCGTGCAAAACAATATCGTGATGCCACACGTGCATGCGCGGCGAATTGACGACGTAGCGCAACGGCCCCCAGTTGAAATTCAAATTCGAATGATTGAGATGGCCGATCAGCGTTGAAACCACGGCGATCCACAAAATGACGTCGCCGTTGACGCCGAGCATCACCAGCGGCAGATAGGTCAAGCCCTTATAGACCACGATCTCCATCCAGTGAAAGCGCATGTTGCCGATCCAATCCAACTCCTCGATGCTGTGATGCAGCTTGTGAAATTCCCACAAAATCGGCAGGCGGTGCAGCAGGTTGTGCACGAGATATTCGAGAAAATCTTTGAAGACGAGAAAGACGATGAACTGCAACCACAGCGGGCTGCCGGCCAGGAGTTGAATTGATTCCGGCGAGGGCACGTTCCATGTGCCAAAAATGGGATTGAGTTGTTGAATGAGCCAACTGCTCACAAAGGCGATCGCCACGCCGGCGTAATGCCCGTTAAAAACCAGCCAGAAAAAATCCTGGCCGATTTGCCGTCGAAACGCTTTTTGTTCCGTGCGCCACGGCGCGAAGCGTTCGAGAATCCAGCAAAACAACGAGACCGCCAGCAGCCAAAAAAAATAACCGCGCGTGTCCCAAAGAATGTGCAGCATGTTCCAGCCTCCGAAGGTAATGTTGAATCGGTTGAATATAATACTTTCAGGCTTAAGCGGCAAGGGAAATGTTGTTTCGCCATGTTGTTTCGCCATTGCTGGCAATCAGAAGCTTGACTTTTGCTTTAAAGTTGCGTAGTTTTCAGTAGCCAATTTATCGAACGAGGGTTGAAAGATGATTTCTCAACAAACCATCGATGATGCCGTTCAACGGCTTATTGCGGCGGCGCATCCGCTTAAAATATAATAAGGCGCTTACAGAAGGGAAAATCCTTCATGAAACAACCATTTGATCTTAGAAATTATGAAAACTGTCCGTAAATGGGCTGACGAGCAAATCAACAGACCCACTCCTCCATGATCCACTTTCAAAATCTCCAAAAGCACTTCGGCTCTAAAACGATTTTTGATAGCGCCTCGGCGCATATTCCGCCGAAAACGCGTGTTGGCCTCGTCGGGCCGAACGGTTCCGGCAAAACCACGCTGTTTCGCATGCTTATTGGCGAAGAGCAATGCGATAGCGGCAGCATTGTCATCGCCAAGGGCGCACGTCTCGGCTATCTTAAGCAGGAGGTGTGGGACAATCCCGACCGCAGCATTCTCGCGGAAACACTCGCCGGCTTTCCGGAGCTGCAAAAGATGGAGCAAGAGTTGACTGAGATGGAGCGGCAGATGGCGGACGATCATCAGCCGGAGCTGCTCGAACGTTATGGAAAATTACGGCAGCGTTTTGAAGCGCAAGGCGGGTACGAGATCGAGCATCAGGCCAAAGCCATTCTCAGCGGCATCGGTTTTCGCCCGGAGCAGTTTGTGCAACCGCTGCACCAATTTTCCGGCGGCTGGATGATGCGTGTGGCGCTCGCCAAGCTTTTGCTCGCCAAGCCGGAAGTGTTGTTGTTGGATGAGCCCACCAACCATCTCGATCTCGAAACCGTCGTCTGGCTGGAGAATTTTCTGCTCGAATATCCCGGCACGATCGTGCTGACAACACACGACCAGGTTTTTATGCAGCGCATCGCCGAGCGTATCATCGAAATCAGCCAGCGCAAGCTGCACACGTTCATCAGCAGCTTCGAAGATTACGTGGAAGAAAAAGCGGCGCGGCAGGAACAACTTGAGGCGCAATATCAAAACCAGCAGCGCAAGATCGAGCATACTGAGCGGTTCATCGAACGGTTTCGTTACAAAGCCACGAAAGCGCGGCAGGTGCAGAGCCGTATCAAGATGCTCGAAAAAATGGAAAAGGTGAGCATCGTCAATGATGCGCCGCGGGTGATGAAATTCCGGCTGCCGCAACCGCCGCGTTCCGGTCAAGAAGTCATTCAATTATCGAAGGTCATCAAACGTTACGGCGAGAAAACGGTTTACGAAAATCTCGATTTCACACTTTTGCGCGGAGAAAAAGTGGCGCTGGTGGGGCCGAATGGCGCCGGCAAATCGACGTTGACCAAAATCATTGCCGGCGCGGTGGAGATTCAAAGCGGTGTGGTGTTGTACGGCCATCATGTGACGATGGATTATTACGCGCAGCACCAACTCGAAATTCTCAATCCGGCGGCAACGATTCTCGAAGAACTGACGACGGTGACGCCGCATCTGACGCCGGAGCAGCGCCGCACCCTGCTCGGCGCGTTTCTGTTTTCCGGCGATGACGTTTTCAAGCCCATCGCCGTGCTCTCCGGGGGTGAAAAAGCGCGCGTGGCGCTGGCGAAGTTGCTCTCGCGTCCAGCGAATCTTTTGGTGATGGACGAGCCGACCAATCATCTCGATATTTTGGCGCGGCAAGTGCTCGAAGATGCACTGTCGGATTACGAAGGCACGCTCGTTTTCATTTCACACGACCGGGCTTTTATCAATTCGATTGCGAACCGCATCGTCGAAGTTCGGGAGGGAAAAGTGCGCAGTTTCCCGGGGAATTATGATGATTATATCTGGAAGAAAGAGCAGGAAGCCGCAAAGGGAGCACAAACTTTCAGTCTGCCTGCTCCAAACGCTTCGAAGGCACCGGGACGTGTCATCTCCCACCCGACAAAAGACGACCGCCGCACCCGCGCCGAGCGCATTCAAGAACGCTCTCGCCGCCTCAAGCCGCTGCAAGAAAATCTGGCCGAGTTGGAAAAGCAGATTGCAAATTTTGAAAAAGAAAAGGAAGAACTCACCGCCGCGCTTTGCGATCCCGCCGTGATGGCCGACAGCGCGTTATATCCGAAAAAACTCAAACGCTACCATGAAATCGAAACGCTGCTGCAAAATTGCTATGATGAATGGGCCGTTGTCGCTCAACAAATAGAGGTGACTCAAGCCGAGTTTGCAGATTTGCCGTGATTTTCTATTCAAATTCGGATTGGCGTTCCCGGTTAATTTACCGGCTTGATTCTAATATCGTCTTGACAATATTGCAGCAAAGCAGAGTCAATTTCAGAAGATTACTTCGGCTCAGGTTCAAACAGTCGGATTGAAGCTATCCAAAGTTCCTGCCCTAAACCCTCATTACCAAGATTCACTAATTTCCCCTCAATCAAAACTTGGCGACCTACAAATGGCGCGAGCTTATGCTCCGCATGGGCGGCGTAAACGGGAAACTCACCCTCTTCTGTGATTAAGATATAGGCCAGAGCAGTGCGCGTGGCAGGGCCAACGGCAACTTCGCGTTTTTGAAGCGCACCTCGCCATACTTTTTCCGGCTCTGGGCGTGAATCGTACCACTCGGCCCCCTCATAGATTTTAATTGTTGTCATGAAATCCGATTTCTCGACCTGTTTTTCCGTTCGTGTGCACTTCAAACAAGAATTCGACCCTATCAAAATGATCTCTGCCACGAGCACAGTGAGAAAGCTACGATTTAGCGATTGTCGCACGCCTGTCAACATGGATGGTTAGTGTAAACGTACATGAGCAGCCCAATATACTGTCTGCGAACCCGTGGGCACATTGTAACCTCGGATTCGAATTTTCCAAATTCCAGCGGCAACGGAATCCGCCACTCGTGCCCGCTCGAAAACGCTTGGCACGGAAAAACTTAAATCCCTTACCGCACCGCCGGGATCGACTAAATAAAGGTCAATGTCATTATGCGATTGGCTTGGCGTCTCGGGCCACCACAAAGCGCCGTCAAAATTGTTGGGTGTTCCTCCACTGATGTTCAAGGGAATGTCTATGGTCACGCCATTGCCAACTGTTACCTTGCCCCACCAGGCCCAACCGTCAGTCGGCAAACGCAGCGGACCGGTGCCGCTCGTATTGTTAAAAGGATATGGTTGCTGGCCTGAAAGAATGAGTTGAGCATAGACTTGACCTGGATCAATACTGAAACTTGCGCCTCTGAGCCAATTTCGCAGTAGCGCTGCTGTTCCGGAAGCGTATGGCGTGGCACCACTCGTGCCACCAAAAACCCGCAATGCTGTATTTGAAGCGTTACTGGCGGTTTCGGTATTGGTTGGCGCTTGTATATCGGGTTTATAGCGATTATCCGGCGCCGGACCTCGGCTCTGGCTATTGATCTGATTCAGTGTTTGCACATCAAAATTACCTACGCCGATTACTTTGTGGGCATTGGCCGGTGTATTCACCGTGCTCGAAGCTGGGCCATTGTTGCCATTCGCTGCAATAATAACAGCTCCACTGTCGAAGGCATTATCGGCTGCAGTCGAAATACTGCTCTGATCGTTGCCGCTACCTTGCATTTCCGCCACGATTACCCGATCTAGAACTGCAACAGCGGCTTGAAATCCACGAACCGCCGCGGTCGCATTGAGCCCTCCATTGCAAGCTCCTGTAGTCGGATTGAAGGAAGTAGGATAGACTTTGAAGCTATCTAAGATAATCCCCGTCACGCCCCGATAGGGATTTCCTTGATTGGCGTTGGCGGTGATGATCGCGCCACTCGACGTACCATGATTCCAGCAATCATCGTTCGGAGTAAGACCGGTTCCCGTATTGCAATCCGCTCCGCCGTTGACGCAATCACGACGAAATGCGATGTGGGAGGGACTATTGAATTGAGTATGGGTGAAACGCATGCCGGTGTCAAGCAGACCGATCCAGCCGCCTGTCAGGCCCAGATTGAAATAAGGATCACTGACCATGCGGACGCGACCGTCGTCCACATCATTGTTATTGTTACCGTCTTGAGGGGGCTCTTCGCCTGCATTTTGAGGCTCGACATATAACACATCTTCACGTTCGGCCAGATCGCGCACGGCGCTTAATGGCATTTCCACCACCATACCGTTGATCAACCAGAAGGTTTCTAGAACTTGGGCATTGTAGCGGCTGCCAAGCTCCTCTATCAGTTTTTTGTAGTTCTGGTCGCGACGCTCCTGGATTTGTCGAATCAATTCCTGCGCACGAGCCAATGCTCTCTTGTTTGTCGCAGAGTCACGCGGCTCGTCTATTGCCGGCTCGGGAAACCGAGGAATGCGTACTTCGTCTCGAAAGTTGATAACGAGCCGTTCTTTCTCGTTTCCGGGGCGTTCTTCGATCCATTTTTTGAGCACGGGGTGAATTTTCTCCTGTGGCTGTTCTTCACCTTCGTCTTCGGGCGTTTTTTCCTCGAAAGGCTGTTGGGAGAAAGCATCTTTAGGAATTTCATCGGCGGAGAATTTCACAATCTTTCCATTTTCTAATAGCGCGGCGTTGATCTTGTTGACTGGATCTTCGTCTTCTCTAGGCGCAGGAGCGGGTTTCTCGCAAGCTGAGAGAAGCACGATGAGCGAGAAGAGGAGACCGGCGAGAAGTTTCCGGCCTTCATACAAAATCTTGCTTTTCGTCATAGTATTCCATCCTTTCTGTTTTCAAGTGATGATCGGAAATGGCTTGAACCTCATCGCATTTTTAACGAGCTTCTATCGAAACAAATTGGCATGAGTTTTTCAATGGTTTTGTTCCGATAGCCATTTTGTTCATCAATATACTATGACACAAAAAAGTTCTGAAATTCCCACTGCCAGCTTAAAGATTTTTCAATTCAACGAGCCGTTCTGGGCTTTGGAAACGCTGACATCGCTATCAACCGTTCGATTTTATCCACCTTTCAAGGAAAATACTTGTGAATAAGTAATGATCATTCTCTTTATCTATGGGCCTTTTTTGCTGGAGCAGCTTTAATCTACATGTCACAAATGAAGATGAGCGTAGGTCTAATCGTTACTAATGATTTCTTGGAACCCATCGGTGAGTCACCAATAGGTAAGTCACGCATAGGTTACCAGCACCACCTTCCCAAAATTCTTATTCGCCGCGACATGCGCGTGCGCTTTGTCGACTTCGGCGAGCGAAAAAACCGAGTCGATCACCGGATGAATCTGCCGGTTGATGAACAGCGGCAAAACTTTCTCTTTGAACGCCGCTGTAATAGCAACTTTCTCCGCCAGTGAACGGCTGCGCAAAACCGAGCCGATCACACGCAGGCGCTTTCTCAACACCAACGCCAGATCGATTTCAGCTTTTGCGCCGCCCATCAAACCGATTAAAATCAGCCGCCCTTGCAATGGCAACAACAAAAGATTGGGCGAAAGATATTTCCCGCCGACGCAATCGAGAATGATATTCACGCCTTTTTGTTCGGTCAATTGAAAAATCCGCTCGGCAAAATCTTCGGTTTTGTAGTTTATCCCGAAATCGGCGCCGAGAGACAAGCAGCGCTGAATTTTCTCCTCGCTGCCGGCGGTGATGAAAATTTTTGCGCCGGCCTGTTTCGCCAGTTGAATCGCCGCGGCGCCGACGCCGCTGCCGCCGGCGTGAATGAGCAGCGACTCGCCGGCTTGCAATTCGCCTTCGAGAAAGAGATTGACGAACGCAGTATAAAAAACTTCTGGAATCGCGGCCGCTTGCTCGAAACTCAGATGAGCGGGAATCGGCAGGAGCAGGTCTTGGTGGACGGCAACATATTCCGCGTAACCGCCGCTGCCGAGCAAGCAGCAGACGCGGTCGCCAATTTGCCAATGTGAAACATTCTTGCCTTTTTCAACAATCACACCGGCGGCTTCCAGGCCGATGATGTCGGACTCGCCAGCCGGCGGCGGATACAATCCACGGCGCTGCAGCAGATCGGCACGATTGACCGCGGTGGCGTAAATCTTGATCAAAACCGCATCTGGCGCGGGTTTTGGCGTTGGCACTTCTGCCAGATAAGACGAATGCGCCGCGTCGTCTTTGACGAGAATAGCTTGCATCACTATGCGGTTGCCATGTCAACCGGGCTTAGGTTTTTGGTCGGGACAAAATTTTCCTGTTTGAGTGGACTGGATGAACGGCCATTGGTTGAATCATTGACCGGCCGGCCGCGAGTCAAATAATCCAAAATTCCGGCCGGCAAGTGTTCGTAAAAAGATCCGAGTTGTTCTTTGACCATGTTGTGGTAATACGAAGGCGGCACCGCGCTTTGCCCGGAAAAAAACTCAATAAACTCGTGGTCGGTTGCCATCCGGTGGCGCATTTTGAGATGTTGCCGATAACGCCCTCGTCCTTCCGATGAAACGGCGCGGACAAAGTTCATCCATCGCGGCACCGGATTTTTGTTGGCCTGGAAACGCCGCCAGATCGCGCGCGGCGCAAAGGAGTATCGCATTAAGCCCACGAGATGGTTGTAAAATTCGAGGGTGGAATAATTCTTCAGCCTGACGTTGAGGGCGGAATTATTGTCGAGAAAATGAAAGGGAACGTCGAGCACCCGGCCGCCGCGTTGCAGCTCGAGATTGAGCGGCGCCGAATTGCCGAATGCCGTAAACATCGAGTAGGCCGGAAACGCCGCCGGCGCCAGATCGAGAAAGCGCTTGGTCAGCTCGAACGGCTGCGGCCCGGCATCGACGTCAAGCCCCAAAACGAAATTGGTTTGCACGTACGGGATGTAATGCGCAATCATATTGACGTGCTCGGCCACGGACTTGACCTTGTCCATGCCGAAATTTTTGCCCTGCTTGGATTTGTCATTGCAATCGAACCACGACTCAATGCCGGGCAGCATCGCGACAAAGCCGTTCCGCTGCAGTCGCTTCAAATGCGGCTCGCTGAGCAGCGACAGGCTGCTCTCGGCGGCAAAGCGGACGGTGCCGGGCTTGACGGCCTCCTCGATCACGCCCATATAATCGTCAAACCGCACGCCGAAATTTGGATCGTGCCAGCCGACCGAGGGCTGTTTGAACTGGGTCTGCAAGAAAACTAAATCTTCGCGAATTTGATCGTAAGGCAACGGTTGATAGTCAATCACCGAGTCAACACAAAAACTGCATTTGTAGGGACAGCCGAGACTGCCGATCATCGGCACGATGTGGAAGAAGTCGGTTTTGTCCAAAGTTTGCCGGATGAATTTCCACCGTTCGCGCACGCCGGGCAGCGTGTTGGGCTGTTGCGGCGCGCTGAGCATCACGCCGGTGCCGAGATGCTGCGAACAATCCTGCAGCAAATCGTTGATGAGCGTTTTGTCCGCGAACCCGACGACGTAATCAAAATAATTTTTGGCATCCTCGGCATAAGACCGGGCATGCGGCCCGCCGAGAACGGTGACGACATTCTGCTTGCGAAAGAGATTCGAAATGCTGTAAGCCAGAAACGCGGCCTGGGTAAAGGCGCACACGAACAGGACGTCGATATCGTGCGGAAGCTCGCGCTGCAGATCTTCAAAACCGGTATAAGTGACGAGATGAACTTCGTGGCCCATTTCTTCGGCCCAGACCGCGACGACTTGCGGCATGATCGAAGCGAAATTCGGATTCATAATCCGAGCATAGAGGGCGGTGAGCGGCCTCTTGGTAATGAGATCAATGATCCCGATTTTGAGCGATTTACGGGTCTGCCGATTTGCGATGCGGATAGGGTTCATCTTCATCTCCTTTGAGAAGTTTACACGTGAGGAAAACTATGCCTGTAAGGTTACGCCTGTAGAGTCATCTTCGGCAAACCTACTTCGCTAGCCGCCTACAAATGCAGGCTTTCAAGGCAGGTTGAATGATGATTTTACACACTGCATGTGGGATCGCAAAACGCGCCGAAGGCTATGCCTGTTAAGGTGGGCATATAATAAACAGATAAATCGAGAATGTCAAGCAAAATTAAGGCGAGCTACAATTTGTATTTATGAATCTTGTAGCGCATCGTCCGCAGGCTGATGCCGAGCTGTTTGGCGGCCTCGGATTTGTTGCCGTCGGCGCGGTGAATCGCCTCTTCCAAAACCAGCTTCTCGGCCGCCTCCATTTTTTCCCGATAGCTCTCACCGCTGGCATGAAAGAATTCATTCGCATTGGCTTTGGCCAAGCTTTCCGGCACGGTTTTGCGCATCGACACCGTCACGGGAAAATGTTCCGGCAAGAGAACGTCGCCCTCGCCCAGAACCACGGCGTTTTCGATCGCATTTTCCAGCTCGCGCACGTTGCCCGGCCATTCGTAATGCAGGCAAAATTCGAGCGCTTCTTCGGAGATGCCGGCAATCGGCTTGTTGTTGAGCTTGGCGTAACGCTTGACGAAATGATCGACCAGAAGCGGAATATCTTCGTGACGCTCGCGCAGCGGCGGCAGGAAAATCGGAATCACATTGAGGCGATAGTAGAGATCATCGCGAAATCCGCCGTCGGCCAACGCCTGCTCGAGATCGCGGTTGGTGGCGGTAATGACGCGCACATCGACCTTGATCGACTCGTTGCTGCCGAGCCGGGTGATTTCTTTTTCCTGCAAAACGCGGAGCAGCTTGGTTTGCACGTTCGCCGACACGTCGCCGATTTCGTCGAGGAAAATGGTGCCGCCATTGGCAATCTCGAAGCGGCCTTTTTTGCGGCTGTCGGCGCCGGTAAACGCGCCCTTTTCGTAACCGAACAGCTCGCTCTCCAGCAGCGTTTCGGGAAACGCGGCGCAACTGATTTCCACCATCGGGCCGTTGGCGCGCGGACTGTTGTAATGAATGGCGCGCGCCACCAGCTCCTTGCCGGTGCCGCTTTCACCGCGAATCAAAACCGTCGCCTGACTTTGCGCCACTTTCATGATGGTTTTAAACACCTGCTGCATGGCGGCGCTTTTGCCGATGATGCTTTCGAAGCGATAGCTGCCCTGCAGCCGGTCCTTCAATTCTTCGTTTTCACGCCGCAAGCTTAGCTCGTCGACCGCTTTTTTGAGAATCACGAAAAGCTCGTCGATGTTGAGCGGCTTGGTGAGATATTCATACACCCCGCGCTTCATGGCCTCCACCGCGTCTTTGACCGAGCTGTAAGCCGTCATCACGATGGTTTTCATTTCGGGCGCGACGGTTTGCGATTGATCGTAAAGCTGCATGCCGTCGATTTCCGGCATTTTCAAATCGGTGAGCAAAATATCGAAACGCTCGCGCTCCAAAAGCCGCAGCGCTTTCCGGCCGCTGTCGACGCCCTTGACTTCGTAGCTTTCTTCCTCCAGAATTTCGACGAGTCCGGAGAGGGTGTTGCGATCATCCTCGACGATCAGGATGCGGGGCATGTTGTGACCTCGAAAGTTAAACGTAAATCGTAAAGCCTAAAACGTGTACAAAAAATATTTGCACGATAGGCACGCGCTTTAAGCTCTGACGGATCTTTTTCTCGCTTTTCTGATTTCTACTCGTTGGGTCGGGAAATGAATAAATAATGCGCATTCGTGCAACAATTCGGTTCCCAACAGAGCATTATTGGATTCGGTAGCGACAACCTCGACTTCGATTTGTTTGCCAAACCAGGTCATTTTTACTGCAAAGACCTGCGAATCAACAGGGTGACCATCTGCTACAAAGAACCGCTGCGTAGAAATCACTTCGAGCTTCAAACCTGCGAGGAGAGTCGTCGGGAGCCACAGTGCGCCGTTGAATCCCGTATCGACAATAACCTCGGTTTTTAAACCCGCTATTTGTATTTGCACACAAGGCTCACCATTCTCGTTAAATCGTCCTCTAATCATCGTGGCTCCCTAATCCAGTGAGCTGCTGGGTATCCGACCCGAATCGAATGAAAAACCGTCTCGGGATGCTTTTTCCTTCCTTTTTTTACGGCTTCCAAAATAGTATCGCCGAGAAAATAGTCGCCTGTGTCCGGGTCGATAGCGACAATCTTTCCGAAATACTTTTTCTCTAATCTTGCCTTGAGCCGCTTACTATAAATAAGCTCTCCCTTTTTAATGATGGCGTGCACATTGATTGGTTTATTCATCATACTGTCCTTTCCATTAAAAATCCAAACCGTTCAACACGCATAAACTTTCTGCATGGCGGCTACACCGGCGCCCAATTCAAACTTCCACCCCAAATCGCACAACGTTAATTCGAGGCCGGCCATCAGCGCTATCATATCAAGATGATCGTAATGGCCCATGTGCGTCACGCGAAAAATTTTCCCCTTTAGCGGGCCTTGGCCGCCGGCAATGGTAACGCCGTATTGCCTGCGTAAAGTTTCAACGAATTGGCGGCCGTCCATGCCATCCGGCACTTTGACCGAGGTGAGCGCATTCGAAGGAGCTTTGGCAAACAATTCCAGCCCGAGAGCTTGCGCGCCGGCGCGCACGGCTTGCGCCAGCCGGGCGTAATGGTTCCACAAATTTTCCAAACCGGTTTCGCGCATGAGGCGCAGCGATTCCTGCAAACCCATGAGCAGCGTGATCGCCGGCGTCCATGCGGTCATGCGCTCTTTGGCCGCCTCGCGCGCTTTGGCAAAATCCAAATAATAATGCGGCAGGTTTCGCTTCTTTAAGCCCTCGTCGCGTTGCTGCGTCTCGAATCGCTTCAGTGTGCGCTCGGAAAGCGCGACATACGCCATGCCCGGCGGCGCCATAACGCCTTTTTGCGAGCCGGTGACACACACATCGATATTCCATTTGTCCATGTAAAACGGCAGCACACCCACCGACGTGATCCCATCGACGATGACGAGCGCCTCGGTATGCGCGTGAACCAACTCGGCTATTGTTTTTACATCACTCACCACGCCGGTCGAAGTCTCGCTGTGGGTGCAAAAAACCGCGGCGATATCGGAATGCGCTTGCAACATTGTTTTGAGCGTCTCCAAAACCGGCGCTTCGCCCCACGGCACGTTGAGCGCAATCGTTTTGATGCCGAACGCCTGGCAGAGCTCTTGCCAGCGCTCGCCGAATTTTCCCGCGACGACGACGAGCGCTTTTTGCCCCGACAGCAGCAGATTGGCAACGCACGCTTCCATGCCGCCGGTGCCGGAAGCCGTTAGCAGCAGCACTTCACTCTGCGTTTGGAAAACGTATTGCAAATTCGCCGTGACTTCGTCAAATAGTTTTTTAAACTCCGGGCCGCGATGATACGGAAACGGCTGCGACATCGCGACAGCAACGCGCTCCGGTATTTGCGTCGGCCCGGGGGTGAAAATTCGTTGGCGCATGTGATTTACTTGAATAGAGCGTATTGATGAAACTCAACTTGGTCCTAAAAATTTATCACCATTGTAGTGAATGAGGTGATCTGGAATCTCGGCTATCCAAACCTCGGTTTCCCAAGCAATCTTCTTCAGATGTTTGCGAAATTCATCAAAGTTCTGAAACGCGGTGATAAAGACTTTTCCAATTGAACACTGTGCGAACATTTTCTCCAATTCGTAAACTCGTTTGGGTGACATCGGCCCATGTGAGGTTACGGCCTCGACAAGAAAAAGCCAATTGCGGTTGGTATCATGAAGCACCACATCTGGCAGCTTGTCGTGTTCTGTAATCGGAACGCCAAGGGTCGAAAGCCGCTCATCATCAATAAATAAAATTTTTTTCGCGGTATCTCCCAAATAGAGCAGCTTGGCTCCTGGAGCAAAACGAGGAGCAAATTGCTTGACAACAGCGGCCTGTACTTTGTTGTGCTTGCCGGGCGATAATGCCAAAGTACGACCATCCGGCAGTTGTACAGGGACTAGACGCGCTGCTCTTTCCTTTCGGTAAATCTCAAGCAAAGCGCCATGTTGGCTCACAAACTGTTTTGAAGCAATCTTCCAGCGTGATGTACCGAAGGCGCGTATGGCATTCAGTGCAACAGAATTCAGAGAATAGTGAGCGCGAGGGCTATTGGTGGGAAGATCGGGTTCATCAGGATTATAATCCACAATTCTTGCTTGAACGAATTGATGCAGCACTTGTCTCCGAAAAGTTTCCCTGGTGTTGGGAGCATAAATCTTTTGATAATGTTCAGCGATGAAAGCCATAATATCTTTTGTAATTGTTAAGCTCGAACGACTGGCATTTGTCCAAGAGTCTTTTGGTTTGAGTCCACATAATGCCAACAAAGTCAACGCCGATATCTCGTTTTGTTGCGCCGGTGGAATTCCCAACGTCTTGAGTATTTTCTTGGCTTCTTCGACCTTACTCATAAACCGCTACTGTCTCAGAGTTATGCAGCATGCCATCGAATGCTGGCATTACCAAGGATTCTACCTGTTCAGAGGGATTCGATGAAGCCCTGGCACAGCGCCCAATCTCAACGATGATGTTTAAAGGCGGAAGTGGCATTGCTCTCACTTCCGTTGCACTCACTTGCGTGTTGCCGTTTAAGACACGGAAATAAATATCGAAAAAAGAGCTGTTGTATAATGCCGCTAATCCCCATGCTTCATCCTCGGTCAAGACGCCACCAGGCCTATACACGTAGTTTAAATGGTTTTCCAACCCAATCACAGGTGAACCCAGACAACCCGCCATTAACGGAGCAGCCGTCAATCTCCGGCGCTGTTCTTTGGCGCTGAATCGGCGCAGAAGGACATAATTCTTGTCTGCAACCAAAAGTGGTATCGCCTCATTGCTTACCTTGATATATTGTTTTTTCCGGAACAGGGAAATTGGCCATTCAATTTTCATGGCGCGCACATGCTGCATCCAAAGAAGTGGCGCATGGGTTTCAGGAACGTTGCCGGTTTTGGAAAGCAACGGCACGGCGCGAAAAGGCACAACCGGGCCGGTCGATATTTCAAGCCCGTATGATTTGAGCGAACCAGGCCAAGCGTGAATGAAGCGCACGATTTCTTCTTCTTCTTCGGAAGCGGGTATCCGCAGCACTTTGTCAGCGCTTGCAATGTCAAAGGTGGATTCCAACGACACTTTTCTGGGCTTAATCATAGAAAGATCGCCTGTGCCATTGCTTGAGGAGATGAGTATGTCAGCATCTTTCCACTTGGGCAACCAGCCATCAAGACGCCGCGCCTTCATGATTATATTTTCTTGAAGAACATTGTCACGATCAAATGTTTCTGTTCGGGAGATGAAAGTATGAATGTATTCCGGTTTCATTTTCGCAAAAAAACGTTCTCTAAATAGCCGAAAATAAGGACCAGAAGCGAAGCTGCGTGGAGTAATAAAAATGAAGTCTCCGCCTGGCGCCAACATATAAGCTGCGACCGCCATAAAGAGGGCATAGATATTGGGCTGCCCATGCACAACGGCATCAGCGGCTTGGGCGCGTGGATCAGCTTTAGGAACTTTAAAATAAGGTGGATTGGAAATCACAACGTCAAATTCTTCAATTTGCGCGGGAAATAACTTGAGAGACTCATCCAGAGCCTCGGCATTCTTCATGATGAAGTCATCATGCTTTATGGTGAATATAACATCAACCCCCTGCTTCTTCAATTGGTACTGAAGAAAGGAAAGAGACTTTCCAAGAATTGCTGAAAGATTGGGATCGGCTTCGTATGCCACAATGGTTAGCTTGTGAGGTTTTTTCCCTACCGAAGCAAGGCGCTCGGATACGGCACAGGCAAGCACACCGGCACCGGCGCCTGGATCTAAAATGCGAATCGTTTCATTTTGGGTTTGGCACAAGCTCGCCATGAAATCGGCCACCCGTATCGTAGTAAAATACTGGCCGAACCGCTTCTTATGCTCCGTCGATGCCATCGAAGCATACCACCGTCCAATGCGTTCTGCAAATTCGGTAGGCCGTTCATCTTGATGCGGTTCCGGAGCCCTGCCGTACACCGATAACAGCGTATTCATTGGCAACTATCCTCTATTCCTCTTAACAAAAGATAGTCGATGCCGGCCAAAAAAACAAGTATGAATTGCGCGTATTTTTGCGTCTATCTATGTCGCCCGTTTATCACAATCCCGTCGGAAAATCAAGAAACTGGTAGGGCAAATTAAACTTCGCTTCGAGATGCTGCGCCAGCGCGATGACGCCGAAGGTCTCCGTTGCGTAGTGGCCCCCGTAAACGACGTTGAAGCGGTTTTCTTTGCAGAAGTGATAACGCGAGTGGCTCGGCTCACCGGTGAGATAAGCCTCAACGCCGGCGGCAAGGGCTTGCGGCAGCAAAAACGCGCCGCCGCCACTCACGATGGCAAGACGTTGAATCTCTTTCGCGCCGAAAAAATCGGCGCGAACCTCGCTGCCGAGCGTGTCTTGTAAGCGCTGCAAAAATTCGGATTGAGGTATCGCCGTTTTGGCATCGGCAATAAAACCGATGTCCCGGCCGTGATGCTGGCCGAACCCGGCGACCGGCTCGAACCCCAATTTTTTCGCCAACACGGCGTTGTTGCCGACTTCAGGATGCGCATCGAGCGGGAGATGCGCGCAATAAAGATTGAGGCCGGCCTCGATCAGTTTTTTCACGCGTTGATAATGTGGCCCGACGAGCTTTTCCGGTTTGTCCCAAAACAGGCCGTGATGCACCAGCAGCAAATCAATATTCGCCGCGGCCGCGGCATCAATCGTTTGCTGGCAGGCATCGACCGCCGCCGCAATCCGATGAATCTCTTCGCGTCCCTGCACTTGCAAGCCATTTTGCGAATTATCGGCAAAATCGGCGATTTGCAAATAGGCGTCGAGGTAGGTTGTGAGTTCTTTGAGGTGCATGGTTGTTCTTGTAGCTGGTTGCTCGTTGCTTGTTGCGCGAATCTCGAATAGGCCTGACTCAGATCCATCATCAAGCATCCAGTTTCATCTCGGCGCCAGCGGCATCGGCGGGCGAGTTGAAATTTTAAGCGAGTCCAAATTTTCTTGCATTTTTTGCGCGTCTTCCGCTTTGTTGCCTCCGATGGGGTAGGTCGCGTACAAATAAACATCGCGCGCGCTGCCGCAGCCGGCGGTGCGCTGAAATTCAAACGCCAGACCGCGTTCATTATAAATCCACGTTTCGCTCCAAAAGGGATCGACCGTGGTGCGTCGAATCGCGTCCGGCTCGCCATATTGCACGCGAATGTCGTTGCGGTCGTCGCGCGTGCCGCAGGACAAAATTAAAATCCCCAACAGAATCGCCGCCGCTGCTTTCGAAACCGTTCTCATGATTTTTCCTCCGTAAGTCGCTTGTTCGTCGATTGTCAAATAGACAACGGTTGCAATTTAGAGAGATCAAAATCGAAAAGCAAGCACGATTTTCGGATTCATTCACGGATTCATTCGCCGCGCTTTTTATTTGAAGGAGAAATCGCCTCGTAGCCATCACAAGATAAAACCGGCAGGCGCGGATATTTTTGAAAACGCAGATCGCTCTCGGAAAGCCGGCAGAGATAAAACACGCTGCCGCGCTCGTTTTTGATCACGCGAACGTTGCTGCAGCTTTGGCATAAGCCGATTTTGTCATTGTGGAAACTCATGATGATCTAATTTCATGTTTGTGCGACTAAATCGCAAGCGTTATTTTGTGCCTAGAAGTCCAGCCGAAAAGTCCTTGTGGGACAGGCTGTCGAGCCTGTCGTTGCGTGACAGCCAGGCTGGCTGTCCCACTTTCCGGCCAAGCTTCTAGCTTTCATTTGAACATAACTTCGCCGCCGGCGGTCTTTTATTAAAAAGTGATTGGCAATTTTGTTTTTACACGCCAGGGAAGTAAAAGGGGATATTTTAACCATGAAAATGAAACTTTTGTAACTGGCACGGGGTTTGTTTTACTTGGAATAGAATCGCGCAATTATTCTGTTGATCTTTATGAAAAAAATCCCGAATTTTTATTTACGGACATCCGGTTTCTCGGAAAGGTTTTTAGAAAACAGTGTTGAAAACGGTTTCGCCTCTCTTTGGAGATCATCTCATGAAAAAAGTGTATAGCGCCGCTGCGCTTTGGAGCTTGTTGTTCGCCCTCACCTTTGTCGCCACGCCGCGAGTTTTCGGCCAAATCTTCGGCAAAAATCACGTTCAGTACAAGGAATTTAAAACCAAGTTCATTCAATCCGAGCATTTTGATATTTATTTTGACGAGGGCGGATTGGATATTGCCGAGTTTGTCGCGGAAGTGGCCGAGCAGAGTTACAAGGAAATCAAAGACGATTTCCGCTATGAGCTAAGCAGCCGCATCACGATCATTGTCTACAACAGCCACAATGATTTCCAGCAAACCAATGTGCAGATTGCGCCGCCGGAAGAGTCGGTCGGCGGCTTCACGGAATTTTTCAAGAATCGCGTCGTCATTCCCTATGAAGGCAATTGGGAAAAATTTCGCCACGTCATCCATCACGAGCTGGTGCACGCGGTGATGCTGCAAATGGTTTACGGCTCCGGCGTGCAGTCGATCATCACCGGCCTGGCGCGCCTGCAGTTGCCGTTGTGGTTCGTCGAAGGCCTGGCGGAATATGAAAGCCGCGGCTGGGATACCGAAAGCGACATGTTCATGCGCGACGCGGCGCTCAACGGTTACATTCCTGAAATTCCCTATCTCGGCGGTTTTCTCGCGTACAAGGGCGGGCAGTCGGTGTTGTATTACATTTCGCAAAAATACGGCGGCGAAAAAATCGGCGAGATGTTGGGCAAAATTAAAATCAACAAAAGCCTCGACCGCGGCATCCGCAGTTCCATCGGCATGAGCTTGGAAGATTTGAATAAGCGCTGGCAGAAACATTTGAAAAAAGAATATTGGCCCGACATCGCCGGGCGGCAGGAGCCGGAGGACATGGCGCGCCAGCTTACCGATCACACCAAATACCGCAACTTCATCAACAACAGCCCGGCGCTGTCACCGAACGGCGACAAGCTGGCGTTTCTTTCCGACAAATCCGATTACTTCGACATTTATTTGATGAGCGCGATCGACGGCAAGATTATCTCGAAGCTGGTGAGCGGCCAGAAAACCGGCGACCTTGAGGAATTGCACTGGCTGCGCCCCGGCATTACCTGGTCGCCCGACAGCAAGTACATTGCGTTCGCAGCGAAAGCCGGCGGCGAAGATGCGTTGAATATCGTCGATGTCAAAAAGCGCAAGATCGTGCGCTCGATGAAATTCGGCCTTGACGGCGTGTTCTCGCCGGCGTGGTCGCCGAAGGATGATGAAATTGCTTTTGTCGGCCTCAAGCATGGCGTCTGCGATTTGTACGCCGTCAATCTTCAAACGCAAGCCGTTCGCAAAATTACCGACGATGTGTTCAGCGATCTGGAGCCGGCCTACTCGCCGGACGGCAGCCGAATCGCGTTTATCAGCGATCGCGGCAAGCTCAATTCCGCAGCGCTTCCGGATAATTTCAAAATTTGGCGCGCCGATTATCGCAATCTCGACATTTATTTGGTTGACGCCAATGGCACGGCGGCAGGCGGCAGGATCGAGCAGATTACCGTCACGCCTTTTTTTGAAAAAACGCCGGTATTTTCGCCGGACGGCAAAAAGCTGGCGTTTACCAGCGACCGCTCCGGCATTTACAATATTTATCTTCACGATCTGGCGAGCCGGGAAGAACACGCCATCAGCAATGTCATTACCGGCGTGTTTCATCTGTCGTGGGCCGGCGACGGCTCGCGGATGGCGTTCGTTTCTTTTTATAATGCGGGCTACGATATTTATCTGTTGAAAAATCCGTTGGACATTAAACCCGGCGAAGTCAACCCGGCCAAGACCGCGTTTCTCACGCGGCTCGAGCAAAAACAAAAAGAGCAGCGCGTCGATCTCAGCATCACGGCGGCGGAGGCGCGCGAAGATCGCGAGGCCAACAAGTACCGGCATTATGTTTTCGGCGATGATTTTGCGGAGGGCGTCGTGAAGACCAAAGCCGAGCAGGCGGCGTTTCTCGACACCTCGCAATACAAACAGGCGAGCGGCGCTTACAAGGTGCATAAATACAAAACCAAATTCTCGCCGGACATCATTTACGGCAACGCCGGCTACAGCCAGTTTTTCGGCGTGCAGGGGCAAACCCAGCTTTCGCTATCCGACGTCTTGGGCAATCATCGCATCAATCTTTACACCGATCTGTTCTACGACATTCGCAATTCGAATTATCAACTGAATTATTTTTATTTGCCCAAACGCACCGATTACGGCATCGGCGGTTTTCATCACGCCTGGTTTTTTTACAGCGATCCGTTTTTCGGCGGTTTCGGTTTGATGCGCGACCGTTATTACGGTTTGAGTTTGTACGCCTCGCGGCCGTTCAATACTTTCAAACGAGTGGATGCCGGGCTGTCGTGGGTGAACATCAACCGCGAATTTCTCGACCAGTTGATCATCGGCAACGAAATCATCGCCTTCGAGCCGATTCGCATTCGCACGCTCATCGCCAGCCTGTCGTACGTCACCGATACGGCGCTGTGGGGATGGACCGGGCCGAACAACGGCGGCCGCAGCGAGTTCAGCCTTTCCGTTTCACCGAAGTATGACAAGAACAACGGCCTTGGGTTCGTGACCTTTCGCGCCGATATTCGTAAATACCTCAAATTCGGCAAGGAGTATAATCTCGTCTATCGTTTGGCCGGTGGCATCAGCGAGGGCAGCGATCCGCAGCAATTTTTTCTCGGCGGCTTGGACAACTGGCTGAACCGGCGCTTCAGCGGCGGCCGCATTCGCATCGACCGGCCCGAGGACATTTATTTTTCGAGCTTCGAGACGCCGTTGCGCGGCACGAATTATTACGAACAATCCGGCAATCGTTTTGCGCTGATGAATCTTGAATTTCGTTTTCCGATGATTCGTTATCTCATCCTCGGCTGGCCGCTGCCGCTCGGCTTGCAAAATGTGCGCGGCGCGCTGTTCACCGACATCGGCGCGGCTTGGGAAGGCAAGCTCGGCGAATACGAGCGCTTTCATGCGTTCAACAAATCATCCGGCTTGCTGCCGGGGCTGGATGATCTGATGATGGGCTACGGTTTCGGCTCGCGCGCGAATTTGGGATTTTTGCTGCTGCGTTTCGATGTGGCGTGGACGACTGATCTCGAGAACAGCAGCTCGCGCCCGCGCTATTATTTCTCGCTGGGAACGGAGTTTTAGTTTCTCGTGATGTGAATTCGATGACACAAAGTTGATAGGAACTTAACATTGTCAAGCTGTAATGCTGTTGCAATTTTTGTAACTGTTCGAACTAACCATCTGCAAATTTGTCACTTTGGCAGTATATTGATTTGTAAGTAAACCTCGTGGAGCGTATCTATGTGGTTGTCTCATGGCCACAGTTTTTTCTCTAAGCATCGTCTTAATCTTTCGGAAAACGTTGTTGGAAAAAAACTGATTGCTGGTTTTGCCGCACCTATTCGTTTCGTTCTTTGGCTTGTTTTGTTGTTGTATTTTGGAGAGGCACCGCAAGCCCTCCGCGCCCAAATGGCCGCCCCGCGCCAGCCGGCGGCGATGGATTTCGATCAAACCATCGGCATGCCACCCTATATTTTTCGGAGCTATCAATTCGCCGCGGCCGAATCCGGCAAAGTTCGGGTCGAAGTTTATCTCGGCATGGTCAACGATATTTTGCAGTTCGTTAAAATGGCCCCGGACACCAACGCTGAAATCCGTTATCGCGCGCAATATGAAGTGAATGTCACGGTTTGGGATAAACAAAAAAATCCGGTCGACAGCCGCAATTGGAAACGCGAGCTGGTGGTCGATCATTTCGACGCCACCAACGATCGCAAAAATCTCAATATCGAGCGCGCCGCGTTCGACCTGCCGCCGGGAGAATATGAAATCGCCCTTGAAATCACCGACCGCGACACCGGCAAGAATTTGCGCGAGCGCCGGCCGCTGAAATTAAACGACGCGGCAGGCCAGCAGCTCAATCTCAGCTCGATTGTTTTTACCCAACCGGCGCCGGCGGAAAGCGTATCGCCGCGCGACTCTCTGCTCTATCACTTCGCCCCGATTGTCCTTTCTAAAACTTCAAATCGGAGCGGGGCGGCTTATTTTGAAATTTACGGCGCGCAAACCGGCGAGACGCTGCAACTGCAATATCAAATTCTCGATTGGCGCCGGCAAGCGCTGCAAGAATGGAGCGAGACGCTCACCGTCTCCCAAACGCCGGTGCGCCATCTCGTCGATTTCACCGGCAAGATCAATCAGGCCGGGCTGCATACATTTCATCTCGCCGTGAAGCGCAGCGCCGACGCCAAAGTGAAAGAAGCGGCAGCCGAAGAGAGTTTTCAGGTGCAAATCAGCGCGGATCAAAATTACGCCGCTGCATTGGCTGAAAATAAAAACCTGCTGTACGAGCCGCTGCGCTATATCCTCAAAGGCGGAGATTACAAGCAGATCATCGAAGCCGACGAAGCCACGCGCGACAGCCTCGTCGCCGCATTTTGGCGCCAGCGCGACCCCGAGCCGGCGGTGTCCCGCAATCATCTGCGGGAAGAGTTTTATCGCCGCGTCGCGTTTTCCCAGATGCGTTTTGGTGCCGCCGGCTCCGGCAAAGCGGGTTGGGAAACCGACCGCGGCCGCATTTACATCAAATACGGGCCGCCCCGTGAAGTGCACCATCAATTCGCCGAACAGGGCGCGGCGCCGTACGAAATCTGGCTGTATCCGGATCTCGATTTGCATTTTATTTTTCGGGATAAAACCGGGGCGGGAGATTTTGAGTTGGTCCACCGTTAATTTGTTTGCCAGTTTGCCGGTTCGCCAGTTGGCCTGTTCATGACAAGTTGATTTTTAACTGGCAAACAGGCGAACCGGCCAACGCTTTTGGATTGACATCCATGCACACCATCATTTCGGGCTTGCTCGCCGGTTTCGTGGTTGGCGTCGTCTGCATCATTTACGTCCTGGCCCGCACGCGCAAAATGGAAGAAGTTTATGAGGCCGGCGTCAATATTCCTTATTCCACCAGCCGCGCCAGCATCGGGCTGATGATCATGGGCGTTTTCAGCAGCGGCTCCATGGTCTGGGGGTTCGTCGGCGCCGGGCTGTATCACATGATCCGCGCCGAGCTGTTCTTCTTCGTCATTTCTCTTTCGCTGGCCATTATTTTCACCTTCCTGATTTGGCGCAGCAACACCACTTTTGTCCGCGACAAAGTTCTGCTCACCATCATCGTCTTCGTCGGCCTCGGCCTGCTCATTCCGTTTTTTTATGACACACTGAAAATTTTTGACTGAGCGTGTTATTCGCTCATCATCAATCAAGCCGAAGAAAGGCTTTCAGATTTTATATTGGGGAGGAGTTTTTTTCACGGCTGCGCTTCGGAATGCTGCAAGCAGCTATCCAGCGCCTTCCAAGCGAGCGTAGCGCATTTCACGCGCAGCGGAAATTGCTTGACACCGGCAAGCGCCGCCAAATCGCCGAGATCGACTTTGGCTTCGCCTTCGCCAGTGAGCATGTGCATGAAGCTGGCAATCGCGTCGCGCGCTTCGACGACGGCCTTGCCTTTTACCAACTCCGTCATCATCGAAGCCGAAGCTTGGCTGATGGCGCAGCCGCGGCCGTAAAATTTGATTTTGTCGATTTGTTGTTGATCATTGATGACGACTTGCAAATCAAGCTGGTCGCCGCAGGAGGGATTTTCGTGGTGTGCGTGCGTCGAGGGTCCGTCTAATTTTCCAAAATTGCGCGGGTTTTTAAAATGATCGAGAATGATTTCCTGGTAAAGTGCGTCAAGAGGCATGCTCGTGTCGAAGCCAAAAATCGTTTTCATCTCCGCCATATTCAAGTTCACGCAGAAAAGGCAAACCAACCGACCCCTCAAAATCAGGATGAGAGTGTTTAACTGCTGCCACGAGTTGATCCAGGCCATATACAATCATGAGTTTTCTGAAACCCATTTCCGGGATCTCCACCCAAGTCCAACTCCCTTCAGCCAGCCCAAAAGCTCAATTGCTTCTCTGATATAATTGACACCGGCCTGCATCACCATGGTATGATCGCGGCGTTTTTCGATTAACTTCAACTTATTATCAAGCACTTCGAAGTCTGCGTCATCAGCGACGATTTTGCCCCCCACGATCCCAATATAATGGCCAGGAGGATATGTCTTGTCAATGTAAGGTTTAAGCCGCCAAAATGCGCGATGATTAAGATAACGAGCATTGCGCTTCGGCTGTGGCTTTTTTGCAGAAGTGCGCATCTTGCCTCCGGAAAAGTCGACACCGATTTTTTTTATCTTTCACAATATAGACAGAGCCGCCCGCATTTTCAAGCAAAAATTTTCAACAAAAATTTATTACATAAATCCCAATTCCAACTTCGCCGCCTCGCTCATCATGCCGGGATGCCATTGGGGTTCCCAAATAACTTCGACTCGGGCATCATTGATTCCCGGTATGGCTTTGATCTTATTTTCCACCTCGGGGGGTAAGCTACCGGCGACCGGACAAGCCGGCGAGGTCAGCGTCATGTGGATGAGCGCATTATTGGAGGGATCTATAGCAATATCATAAATCAATCCCAATTCATAAATATTGACCGGTATCTCCGGGTCGTAGCAAGTTCCCAGCACTTTGATAATTTCATTCTTGAGATCGGTTTTGGCGCTATCGTTTTCCATAAGATTCCTCCTAAAGCAGATCGTCAAAATAATTTAAGACAAAATGATTGCACGGCTCTTAAACATTTTGACTTCAATTATTTTGGCTTTATTCCGTTGAAACCGTCGTGTTTTCATTTTTCAGCGCCGCGGCCATCGTGTGCCAGGCCAAGCCGGCGCATTTGACGCGCAGCGGAAATTCCCGCACACCGCAAAAAATAGCCAGCTTTCCCATATCTTGTAAATCAGGCTCGGCGCCTGGCGCACTCGTAATGAGTTTCTGAAATTTTTTAAAAAGCTGCTCGGCTTCCGCGGTTGATTTCCCTTTGAGCACCGTCGTCATCACCGAAGCGGACGATTTGGAGATGGCGCAGCCGGCGCCCTCGAAGCTGATGTCTTTGATGACGTCGCCTTCAACGTGCAAATATAAATCGATGCGGTCGCCGCACAGCGGATTGTAGCCTTCCGCGGAGCGATTCGCCGCCTCGATTTTGCGGAAGTTTTTTGGATTTTTGTTATGATCCAAAATCACTTGCTGATATAATTCGCGCAGATCGTCCATCAGCTCATCAATTTGATAACGTTATGAAGGCCTTTGGCCAACAGATCGGCCTCGGCTTTGGTATTGTAAAAAGCCAGCGAGGCTCTGGAAGTTGCCGGAACATTGAACCGCGCCATCACCGGCTGCGTGCAATGATGGCCGGTGCGTATCGCAATGCCGTCGCGATCCAAAATCGTTCCGACGTCGTGCGGGTGAATCCCGTCGATCACGAACGAAATGACGGCGGCTTTCTCTTTCGCCGTCCCAATGATTCGGAGCGGCTTGATGGTTGACAAGGCCTCGGTGGCATGACGCAACAACTCTTTTTCGTATGCGGCGATTTTTTCATAACCGATGCCGGCCACGTAATCCAGCGCTTTGCCCAGGCCGACGGCGCCGGCGATATTCGGCGTGCCCGCTTCGAAGCGATAAGGCAAATCGTTGTAGAGCGTCTTCTCAAAAGTGACGGATTTGATCATGTCGCCGCCGCCCTGATAGGGCGCCATTTTTTCCAACAGCGCTTCTTTGGCATAAAGCGCGCCCACACCGGTCGGCCCAAAAACTTTATGGCCGGAAAAAACGAAAAAATCACAATCCAATTTTTTGACATCGACTTTGGCGTGCGGCATGGCCTGCGCGCCATCGACCAGCACCGGCACATTGCTGTCGTGAGCGATATCGACGATTCGTTTGATCGGATTGATCGTGCCCAACGAATTCGAAATTTGAACGATGGCGACCAGCTTCGTTCTTTTATTGAGCAGCTTCTGATATTCCTCCAAAATCAATTCGCCATCATCATTGATCGGAATGACGCGCAATTTCGCCCCGGTTTCTTCACACAACATTTGCCACGGCACGATGTTGGAATGATGCTCCATCGCCGAGATCACGATCTCATCGCCGGCCTTGACATTCTTTCTGCCATAAGAGGAAGCGACCAGATTGATTCCTTCGGTTGTGCCGCGGACAAAAATGATTTCTTTGATTGAATTGGCGTTGATGAATTCTTTTATTTTTTGACGCGTGCCTTCGTAAGCATTGGTCGCGACTTCGCTCAAATAATAGACCCCGCGATGAATATTGGCGTTTTCCGCTTCATAATAATTGCTGAGCGCGTCGATCACCACTTGCGGTTTTTGCGAGGTCGCGGCGCTATCGAGAAAGACCAGCGGCTTGCCGCGCACTTTTTGGCGCAGGATGGGGAAATCTTCCCGGATTCTCTCAACGTCGAAGCCGTTAACCGAGTGAGTTGGCGGCCCGGTAACTCTGAGGTTGTCTACTGCGGTTTTCATTGCTTTTCCTTGAATCCGGCATTGACCATCTTATCCAGCCGCTCGCGCACCGGCGCAATTTTGATGTGATCCAACACCTCGCTGGCGTAAGCGTGCTGCAACATCGCATTCGCCTCTTCTGCGCCGATCCCGCGCGAGCGCAAATAAAACGCGGCGTCTTCATCGAGCTGGCCGATGGCCGCGCCGTGGCTGCATTTCACGTCGTCTGCAAAAATCTCCAATTGCGGCTTCGCATTGATCGCCGCCTCATTGCTCAACAGCAGGCATTGATTGGATTGATAGGCATTCGTTTTTTGGGCGTCCGGCCTGACCATCACTTTGCCGTTAAAAACGCCGCGGGCTTTATCATCCAAAATTCCCTTATAATGTTCCTTGCTGTTGCAATGCGGCATGGCGTGATCGATCAACGTATGATTATCGACGAGCTGCTGTCCCGAGGCCATGTAGAAACCAAACAAATTGCCTTCGCAGTTTTCCGCCTGCAAGCGCAGGTTGAAATTGTTGCGCACCAGCGCCCCGCCGAGATCGACGCTGATCGAAGAATACACACTGCCTTTTGCTTGGTGCACTTCCCGCGCCGCCACGTGATAAGCTTGCCGGCTCTCGTCTTGAATCCTCACGTGATCGACGACGGCATTTTCCTCTACCACTATCTCCGTGACGACGTTATTGAAATAAGCCTGCGTCGAAAGAGCGTGATAGCTTTCGATGATTTGAACCTGGCTGCCTTCTCCGATGAGAACGAGATTTCGCGGATGCGCGAGAAAAGAACTTTTGCCGGAGTCCGAAATATTCAGCAGATGAATCGGCTCGTCCAGCACGACGTTGCGCGGGACGCGGATAAAAGCGCCGTCATCTGCGAAGGCCGTATTCAACGCGATAAAAGCTTCGTTCTGATAATCCGCGTAGCGGCCGAGGTATTTGCCGGTGAGATCGTCGCCACGCTCTAAAACCTGTGACAAGCTATCTATCACCAGCCCTTTGACGCGGGATTCGACACGCGACAGTTCTTTGGCAAATCGGCCATTGACAAACACCAGCAGATTTTGCGGCAGCCCGGCGAAAACAAATTCCGCCAACGCGCTTTTGTTTAAAGCGATTGGTTCCTGCGCCAATTTGAATTTATGCTTCAACAACGGCGCGACGTTGGTGTATTTCCACTCTTCGTTGCGCGGCGTCGGGAAACCCAACGCGGAAAATCTGGAGATCGCCGCGCGGCGGGTTTCATGAAACGGAATCGTGCCCCGGCCGTTCAGCTTGCTTTCAAAAAAATCAAAATTGGAGAGATACCAATTTTTTAGGTCGAGATTTTCGGTATTCGCTTTTTCCATATTCTTTCTGTTCTGTCATTATTCAAACGAAGAACGGCAGCCGCCGCTCAACATTTCACCGTCTTGCGCTTTTTGCCGATGGCGCCGCGTTTCTGCACTTTTTGAATATATTCCGCGGCGGATGGGACTTTGCAAGCGGTGCCGCCCATGTCTACCATCACAGCGCCCATTTTCTCCGCGGTTTGCAAAGCCAGTCCCGTTAGCGCTTTTACATAACTGCCGGCCGCGATCACAAAACCGTTCATGGCATAGCGCACGCGGTTGGGCTGTTGATGAATCGTCTTTTGCACGCGCTGCAAAAGTTGCTTCAACTCGGCCAGATCAAACTCGGCGTCATCCTTAATCGCCACTAAACCACTGAGCGTCGCCCAACCGGAAGAGGCAATGCTTTCTTTTTTGGACTCGATCCACTCCAGCGCGAGTTCGTGGCCATGCAAGCTTTCCGCAGCGACCCATGGCACGGTGTATTCGCTGAGTCCGCCACAGCTTGCCGTTTCCGCCCAATGGCGAAGATCCTTCTTCGTCATCTTCTGGTCGTCGGCGATTAGCCCGGCTAAATACATCGCATCATAAACGCCGGTGTCGTAAAGATCAAGCGCGAGTTGGTAATCTTTCTTGATGCGTTTTTGGAACTTCTTCAGTTCTTCAATCTTCACCCCGAAAAATGGTTCTTTGACGCCGTGGTTTAGCAGCACCTTTTTATAGGTGTCCTTGCCCAGTGGCTTGAGTTGTTCCAAAATCTCTTTTGCCGGCATGATTTTTTTTCCAATTCGCGTCGATGACCGTGCGTGTAAATTTAAGCCGCAGCCCGCATCGTCATTTCATCTTTCACCCAATCGTAGCCGTGTTCTTCCAGCTTTAAAGCCAATTCCTTGTCGCCGGACTCGACGATTTTCCCTTGCACGAGAACGTGGACGTAATCCGGGACAATATGATTCAACAACCGTTGATAGTGGGTCACCACGACAACCGCATTATCTTTGCCTCTCAACTTATTCACGCCATTGGCAACGATCCGCAAGGCGTCGATATCGAGGCCGGAATCAGTTTCATCCAAAATCGCCAGCTTCGGCAACAGCAGGGCCATTTGAAAAATTTCATTTCTCTTTTTTTCGCCACCGGAAAAACCTTCGTTGACCGAGCGGCTCAACAGCTTTTCGTCCATGCCGACGAAGCGCATCTTCTCTTTCATCAGCGTGAGAAATTCCATCGTATCCATCTTTTCCTGGCCGCGATGCTCGCGAATTGCATTGAATGCCGCCTTGAGAAAATTGGCGATGCTCACGCCGGGAATCTCGACGGGATATTGAAACGCCATGAAGACGCCTTCGCGGGCGCGATCTTCCGGCGACATGTCCAAAAGGTTTTTGCCTTCGTAAATAATTTCGCCGGCGTCGACCTCATAGCCTTCCCGGCCGGCGAGCACATTCGCCAGCGTGCTCTTGCCGGAGCCGTTCGGCCCCATAATCGCGTGAACTTCGCCCGCGTTAATTTTTAGATCAAGGCCGCGCAGGATTTTCTGGCCTGCGACGGATACTTCCAATCCTTTAATTTCTAGCATTTCTTCACTTTCTCAGTTCATGACATTTTGCAATTATTCAGACGCCTCGAGAGGCTGTCATTCCGTAGGCTGCGCCCGCAGAGAATCTTTTTCATTTAAAGTACCGTTCTGGAGAGAAAAAGGATTCTTCCAGAATGACATGTGAAAAGGTAGCTGGATATTCTATCCGACGCTGCCTTCCAGGCTGATCGCCAGCAGTTTTTGCGCTTCCACCGCAAACTCCATCGGCAATTCGCGAAAGACTTCCTTGCAGTATCCATTGACGATCAGACCAATCGCGTCTTCCAAACCGATGCCCCGCTGTCGGCAATAAAACAATTGATCTTCCCCGATTTTCGACGTCGTGGCTTCGTGCTCGATTTTCGCCGTCTGGTTGGAGACTTCCAAATAAGGAAACGTATGCGCGCCGCATTTATCGCCGATCAACAGCGAGTCGCATTGAGAAAAATTTCTCGCGTTATCCGCGTTGGGGCTGACTTTCACCAGGCCGCGATAGGAGTTGTTGCTGAGGCCCGCCGATATTCCTTTCGAAACAATCGTGCTCTTGGTATTCTTGCCGAGGTGAATCATCTTCGTGCCGGTGTCGGCCTGTTGGCGATTGTTCGTCACCGCCACCGAATAAAACTCGCCGGTCGTATGATCTCCCTTCAAAATCACGCTGGGATATTTCCACGTAATCGCGGAGCCGGTTTCGACTTGCGTCCACGAAATCTTGGCCTTTTCTTCGAGGCAAATGCCGCGTTTGGTGACGAAATTATAAATGCCGCCTTTGCCCTCGGCGTCGCCGGGATACCAATTCTGCACGGTGGAGTATTTGATCTGCGAATTTTTATGCGCCACCAGCTCCACCACCGCCGCGTGCAATTGGTTCTCGTCGCGCATCGGCGCGGTGCAGCCTTCCAGATAACTGACGTAAGCGCCCTCTTCCGCGACGATCAACGTGCGCTCGAATTGGCCGGTGTTCGCGGTGTTGATGCGAAAATACGTCGACAACTCCATCGGACAGCGCACGCCTTTGGGAATGTAGCAAAACGAGCCGTCGCTAAAAACCGCGGAATTGAGCGCGGCAAAATAATTATCCGTATACGGCACGACGGAACCGAGAAATTTTTGCACCAGCTCCGGATGATTTAGCACGGCTTCTGAAAAGGAGCTAAAGATGATGCCGAGCTGCGCCAACTCCTTTTTGAAAGTGGTCGCAACCGAAACACTATCCATCACCGCATCCACCGCGACGCCGGACAGGCGCTTCTGCTCATCCAGCGAAATGCCCAGCTTTTCAAAAGTCGCGCGCAGCTTGGGATCGACTTGATCCAAGCTCTCGAGCTTTTTGCTCGATTTCGGCGCGGCGTAATAAATCGTGTCCTGATAATCGATCGGCGGATAATGCACGTTCGGCCATTTCGGCTCGGTCATTTTTTGCCAATAACGAAAAGCCTTCAGCCGCCATTCCAGCATAAACGCCGGCTCGTTTTTCTTCGAAGAGATCAAACGCACGATATCTTCATTCAAACCTTTGGGAGCGGCGTCAGTCTCGATATCGGTGAAAAAGCCGTATTTGTACTCGCTCTTGGTGAGCCGTTCGATCGTTGTTAGTTCGGTGCTCATCAGATTGATTTTACTCCTTTATGTGAAGCAGCTTCTTGCGGCGTCGATAAACATCTGGCGCACGAACCGTAAAATTCAAGGCGATGATAATTCACCCGCCCTTTCGTCAAGGCGCGGACTTTTTTGTTCAGCGTCTCGTCGTGCGGCAGTTCGAGATCGGAAATCTCGTTGCAGCGCTCGCAAATGAAATGATAATGCGGCTCGACCATTCCGTCGTAACGGTCGTAGGTGCTGCCCATTTTCAGCTCGCGGATCAACCCCTGCTGGACGAGAATGTTCAGGTTGCGATAAACATTGCCCAGGCTCAACGACGGAATCTCGCGCCGCAATTCCTCGAAAATCATAATGGCGGTCGGATGGCTCTTCGCCTGATGCAGCAGATCGAGAATGCGCGCGCGTTGCTTGCTGCGACGGTATTGTCCGTTGGTTTTGGTCATATTTCAATCCAATTTTCCAAAATCATCGTAAATTGAAAATTTTCAATTTACAATTTACGCCTGGAACGAATTGCCGCAACCGCACGTGCGCTGTGCATTCGGGTTCTTAAACGTGAAGCCGGAGCCTTGCAAGCCGTCGGTGAAATCCACTTCGGTGGCTTCCAAATAAAGCGCGCTCTTGGAATCCAAATACACTTTCACCCCGCTTGATTCGAAGACTTTGTCGTCCGGCCGCGGGTCTTTATCCAATGAAAGAAAATAGCTCAAGCCGGAGCAGCCGCCGCCCTGCACGCCGAGGCGCAGCGCCAGATCGCCGCTGTTTTCTTGCGCGATGATTTTTTGAATTTCGGCTGCGGCTTTTGCGGTAATCGTAATCATGGCGAATCTCCTGAAAATTTTAAGACAATCTTACCAATTCGGGTTGCGGCGCGTTTAAATCAGCGAGCGAAATGCCGCTGAGAAAATTTTTAAACTGGCCTTGAATTTGCATGAACGGGTCGCTGATGTTGCACACGCCCGTCGTATACTGAACACACTTGCACTCGTCTTCGCCGGTCACGCATTCAACGATGCCGATCGGCCCATCGATGCTCTCCACCACGTCGGCGACGGAAATTTTTGCGGGCGACAGGGCCAACGCATAACCGCCGTTGATGCCCTGCACGCTTTGCAACAGGCCATCCTTTGCCAGTTTTTGCAAAACCTTCGCCATCAACTCCACCGGAATATGGTATTGCTCGGCAATTTCGCGCGCGCTGGAGGTTTGTCCAAGACGCTTATTCAAAATATGCTTGAGCGCAATGATGCCGTACTCAGATTTTCGTGACAGCTTCAACATATCGTTTCGATTCTCAAATCCGACTTTTTTAGTCCGATTTTAAGATAAAAAAAAAGAGCGGGATTGTCAAGGGGATTTTTAACTTTTTGAAAATTTTTCTTGCTTTTTTGAGGCAATATGATAAATTAACCACATGGTTAAATATCAGCAGAAATCACTCGACGCCACATTTGGCGCGTTGGGCGATTCGACACGCCGGGCGATTTTGGCGCGCTTGGCGCAGGGCGAAGCGCGGGTCACGGATTTGGCCGCACCTTTTTCGGTCTCGCTTCCCGCCGTCTCCAAGCATTTGCGCGTTTTGGAAAGCGCGGATCTGCTTATTCGTGAGAAAAATGGCAGAATTCAGCATTGCCGCCTCGACACCGGCCCCTTGCAAAAAGCGGCCGAATGGCTCGCGCTCTACCAACGTCATTGGGAAGAACCATTGGCTGATCGCGATGGCGATTCAGCTCGGTTGCGTACCGCTATACCGCCGCCGGCGATTTTTCCCTTGACAAAGAACCCGCTATCAACTATATTTAACCGTTCAGTTAAATTAGACGGCGAGGCGCTCGACGCCACGTTCTCGGCTTTGGCTGATGCGACGCGCCGCGCGATGCTGATTTGTTTGGCGTTTACCGAATCGTCCATCACCGAGCTGGCCGCGCCTTTCAACATGTCCCTGCCAGCGCTCACGAAGCATCTACGCGTGCTCGAGCTGGCCGGGCTGGTGGCGCGTGAAAAACACGGCCGCATCAACCTGTGCCGTCTCGTCGCCGCCCCCATGCAAGACGCCGCAGCGTGGATTGGCCGCTATCGCATCTTCTGGGAAAAACAATTCGACGCGCTGGCGACGTATCTCCAGGAATCTGACAAGGAGGAAACCTAATGGCGACAACGAATCCCACCAGTGAAACCACTCTCCAGCTTAAACGCACTTTTGCCGCCAAGCGGGAAAAAGTTTTTCAGGCCTGGACGGATCCGGCGGCTTTGAAGAAGTGGTTTGTGCCCAACGATGAAGTTTCCACCTCCCGTGCCGAAGTTGATTTGCGAATCGGCGGCCAGTACCGCCTTGTTATGGAATCATCGACCGGCGAAGTCTACACCGCGGTTGGAAACTATAGAGAAATTCGCTTTCCCGAGAAGTTGGTGTTTACGTGGACTTTCGAAGGCTCGGCGTTAGGCGAAACGCTGGTCACGCTGGAGTTTCACGAGCGCGGCGGATCGACCGAGCTTGTTCTGACCCATCAATTCTTCCCGAATAAAGAAGAGCGGGATAAACACAAGATGGGCTGGAATAGCTGCCTCGATCATCTCACGAAGTTTCTGTAAAATAAACCATTTTCGCGGAGGTTGTATGAATCAATTGAATCAGCATCAAGTTTCAATCAAAAGTCTGATCCTGGTTCCGGCGTTGATCACCCTGGGTGTAACGCTGCTCAGGTTGGCTGGCGAGTTGATGGATTGGTCGCCTTTGTTCTTTAACCGTGAGGTTGGCGGCGGTGGCGCTCTTGTCGGCATCATTTGGCTGGTGCCGATTTTCGGTTTCTACTTCGCCCACAAGCTGATGAATTTGAACGTTCATCCCACCGGCGCCGGTCGCGTCTTTGGCTTTTCTTTTTTGGCACTGGCGGTGTGCGGAGCTTTGCTAGCGTTTGGGTTTTCTTTGCCGACGGCGAGCCTTGCGCAATTCTTGATGATTGCAGCCGGCTCGGTTGTGGGCATTCTGATCGCGCGCAAAGGCTGGCCGGAGCTTGCTTCGACTCTGCTGGCCTACGGACTGGCAGCGCGCATTCCTGTGGCTCTCGTCGTGTTGTTTGCCATCGCGGGTGACTGGAGAACGCACTACGATGTGCCACCGCCCGGCCTTCCTGAAATGGGAACTTTCAGCAAATGGCTCGCCATCGGGTTAATCCCGCAGCTTACACTTTGGCTGGTTGTCACTGTGATCTTCGGCGCGATTTTCGGCGGACTCGCCGTGGTTGTGATGAAGCGCGGTCAGGTTCCGGCGGAAGCCGTGTCCTGAATTTAATAAGTTTTAGCTTTTCGAAGGGCTGTAAGTTGTTTCTGCAAAGATCGAACTTGTAAATGATTATTAAGGAGGCAAGAGATGGGAAAATATCACAACAACCAATTTCCCGGAGAAAGCGCGGCGTATCGGCAAGCGCGTGACGAGCTGCTCTCCGCGGAAATTGCGCTGAGAAAGCATGTCGAAGAGGTTGCCGCTTTGAGACGAAGGCTGCCGCTCGGAGGGAGAGTGAAAGAGGATTACGTCTTTGACGAGGGCGCGGCGGATTTGTCGGATCAGCAAACCGTGAAACAAATCAAATTTTCAGAACTGTTTGAGAAAGGAAAAAACAGCCTGATTATCTACAGTTTCATGTACGCGCCTGACGCGGAGAATGCCTGCCCGATGTGCACGTCGGTACTGGACGGCCTCAACGGCAATGCCGTGCACGCCCGGCAGCGGGTGAATTTCGCCGTTGTCGCCAAAGCGCCGATTCAAAAAATCAGAAGCTGGGCTTGGGGACGGGGTTGGAAAAATCTTCGGCTCCTGTCGTCCTTCAAGAACACGTACAATACGGATTACTTCGCGGAAAATCCCAAGGGCGGCCAACTTCCGGCGCTCAACGTCTTTCAGAAAACGGACAGCGGCATTTTTCATTTTTATAACACCGAGCTGCTCTACGCGCCTGCGGAAAAAGGCCAAAACCCCCGGCACGTTGACATGATCTGGCCGTTGTGGAATTTGTTTGATTTGACGCCGGAGGGGAGGGGGATAGACTGGTTTCCGAAATCCTCGTATTAGTTTCTTTATCTCTTACTCTTACTCTTACTCCTACTCGCCTTTAAAACTCCGCAAAGCGAGTAAGAGTAAGAGTAGGAGTAGGAGTAGGAGTGAGCCACTTAATCATTTACTTCACAAAACCTATTGAAAGGAGTCCACCATGACCGAAAAGGAAATGTACCTGCAAGGCTGGGAACGCGAGTTTCAAACGACGCTCAAAGTTCTCAAAGCGTATCCCGCCGACAAGCTCGATTTCAAGCCGCACGAGCGCTCGCGTTCCGCGCGCGATTTGGCGTGGACGTTCGTTGCAGAAGAAGCGATTGTCGATATGATCGTCAAAGGCCAGATCGATTTCAAAGAAGGGCCGAAGGCGCCGGCGACGATGAAGGAGATTCTGGCGGCGATGGAGAGCACGCACAAAGAGATGGTGCCCAAAGTCCGGGCGCTCTCGGAAGCGGATTACAACAGCACGATCAAGTTTCCCATCGGGCCGAAACAGATGGGCGATTTCCGCAAAGCCGACGTGCTGTGGATGATGATGATGGACGCTGTGCATCATCGTGGCCAGTTTTCGGTTTATCTGCGCATGGCCGGCGGCAAAGTGCCGTCGATCTACGGACCTTCGGCGGACGAGCCGTGGATGTAAAAGATGTTTAGCCGGTTAGCCTGTTGACCAGTTTGCTGGTTGACAGGCTAATTTGGCAATAGGCGAAGCGAAATGAAAATTAGAATTAAAAGTTGATGACATAAATTGCCACACGGTCAATCGATTTGACCAAATGATAATTTTTATGCATGAAGTCGCGCAAGGACACCTCTGCAGAAATCGGATATTTTCCATATTGCCGGAAATTTTGTGGGGAAGTATCGATGATCAATTTGGGACGATTGGTGGCGAGGTCGTATAATAGCCAGTCCCACATGCGCGACCAAGCGGCGCGATCGTATCGAGCCGTGCGTTCGCTGTAATTGTACGTGTTCATACCGACCACGAAGTTGCTGGTGATGAAACGCGAAGCCGGCAGGCGCTTGGAGAAATAATAAAGCTTCGGTATCCGGCCCCAAATAAAAATTTTATCTCCCGCCTTACTCAATTTACGCACTTCTATTGCGAGATTTTGGAAGTATCGATTCTCACCCTGCATCCGCTTTTGTTCCTCCCACCAATTTGTTGCCAGGTAAATAACGGGCGGAATAAAAATACCGGCGAGGACAACAACACGTAACCTTGTAACATATTTCATCGAGGCACTTGTCTGCCACCATGCGGCGAGAGACACTGCCGCGAGAATGGTTAACGGCGGCAATAATTGGATATAGTAATGCCCAAAAAATTTGCCGCCGATGCACACCGCAAGGGCGGAGCCAACCAGCCAGATGATAACAAAATGATGGCTCTTGGGAATTTCGCGTGGCGCCCGCTTAGCTCGTGCCATCGCGACAAAGCCGAAGACCCACAGCATGAGCCAAATCAGTATAAACCGCGGGGTAAAAGCGAAAAAGCGTTTGAAGAAATATGGCCAGGTAAAATCCGCCATAAAAGTAAAATTATATGCCCAGCCCCCAAAATAAAAATCTTCCCAATTGCCTAAAAGCTGAAAGATGCCAAACAACGCAGCGAGTACGCTGAGGAATCCCGCGGCCAAGAATAGGCTTTGCATAAACGCGGCTTTTCCCGGCCGGCCGTGGGATAACCAGGGCATCACGATGAGGATATAAATCAGAAAGACGCTCAAGAGTATGCCACTTTGGTATTTGAACAAAAAGGCGAGGCCACAAAAAATGCCGCTGAAGTAAGCATCAAGGGCAGACGGCGGCTCGGATTTTAAAAACAAAAAAAACGCTTAAGGCGAGCGGCAAGTTCATGAGAATTTCACCGTTGGTCGCCAACGCCGGCGGTACAAAGGTGGGCGTAAAGAGAACGTAGAGCAAAGCCGATAAGTAGGCCGTCTCTGATCGCTTCGTGATTCGGGAAGTGATAAGGCCGATGACAAACGCCGTCGCCAGCACCCAAAGAACCGTCACGCCGTGTAGAATGCGCAAGTCATCGCCAAATACGGAAAAGGACCAGGCGTAAAAATAAAAAAAATCAAAGGCGGTTTCAAGTCGACGGAATTTCGATATAGCTGCCCGCCGCTGTTGACGATGCGCGCGGCAGTGGCGTACCAGGCTTCATCCTCGTCGACAGTGGGATTGAAAAAGGCGGGAGAGCGCAAAACAATTGCGGCCAGAATGATGAGCGATATCCACCCCAGGTTTTTTTGAGATGACGCAAGATTGAGCATGTTTCTCAATTGATTTCGCTCTCCTACGATTCTCTTTCAATCCAGGGGCGCCTTTGGGCGCAACTGCGGGTCAATTCGGGATCTGCAACGCCGCAAAACGCGCAGCAATCTTGTTCGCTCAACGCTGGCTGCCGGTCGGAAAGTTTATTGATCTGAATCGCTACAGGATATGCCGCCGTCTCGAGAGTCGGCGTCGGCCCCGTTTGGCGCTGTTCATTTTGATCCCACCACTGGAAATGGAACCGATTCGACTCGGGCATTTCGAGATAGCGATACAGCGCCGCCGCATAATCAAACCATCGTCGCGCCACGTCAATATCGCCGACCGGCATAATTTGCAGCAAACTGAACGGTATGACCTCGGCCTGGTGCTTTTCGTATTGTTTCATGGTCCAGTTGTTCTCGTTCAGCAAGTCTTTTGTGAAGCGGCGCGCGCCGAACAGACGGTTGAGCGAAAAGAGACGATTTTGGCAGGGCGTGTCTTTAAAGTATTCGACATCAACGATCCAGTCATCGTCAAGATTTTGCTCGCGCGCTTCATGGTTATAGAGCCGCGCAAAGCGTTGAAAGTTGAGCAGGTTGAGCGCGATCGCAATCAACCCTGGGCTGTTGCGGTCGGCGTGACAACAATAAAAAATTCTCGCATACTGCTGGTGGGGTTGCACCGGCTTTTTCCTAACCGGAATGGTGGAGCAACCATAATTTGTAGCCGCGCGCAGCAGCGGGTTCCTTCGATTATTGCGCCAAATCTCAAATGCCCTAGCGTTGTTGGAAACGATCGAATGCTGGTAAGAAGCGATGGGGCAAGTGGTCATGCCCGGACAAAACGTTTCACCGTTTTGCACGTCGCGTACTTGCCGCGAGGCATCCGCGTCGCTTCGTTGCGAAGCCCCCATCATCACTTCGACAAAGGTTTGCGTATCCAGGGCTTCGCCGGCGACACTGGTGGCCAACTTTAGCAAACGCGGTACCGGCAAATTTTGGGCGGCAAAATCATCGTGATCGCGATTCATATAGTTGTGGGCGTCTTTTGCAAAGACCCGTGCGGCGATCGCCTCCTCGTCACCCCAAGGCTCGCGAACGATTTCTTCTTTCGTATTTTCCTGCAAATCGGCAAATCCGGTTAAGCAAAAGCCGCGCCCCTCTACATCAAGCTTCAGGTGTCTGATATACTGGAATGACGGTCGTAAAATCGGCGCCGGCGTGCCATCCCTCCGGTTCGGAAAAAATTTTTCGATTGGCTCGTTCGCCAAACGTGAAAACTCCAGCCCGGCCAGGCGTGCGGTGAGGCGCGCGAGCGAGCCGGCTGTATCCATCAGGCAGGTGTTCAATTCGAAGGCGTCATCCCATTTGGCCTCTACATCGGCGCGCCCGCCAGAAGACTTGTGAACGCCCAGCGCCCAATTGTCGCGAATGCCGGAGATGATTTCTTCGGTGTCTGCCAGAGCATCCTGCACGCTGTCACCAATCACTCGCCGCGGCGGTGCTTGGCGGCGATAATAGGCATTGCGGGGATAACCAGGGCCTTGACTCTCTTCCTTGTACAACCGGTTCAACGCTTCATAAAATTGAAACACGTCGCCGATATCCTTCTGCTCGATCTCGTCGCCACGCGTGGCGCTCATGAGAATCAGCGGCAGGCGGAAATCACGTGGTTTTTCGTATTTGAGCCGTTCCAGACTGTTGACCGACCGCAACAGCAGCATACGAGAGTTTTCAACCTCGTCGTCATTAATCACCACGATGTCCGGCCGAAATTCGGCATAACACCGTTCGAGCAGACTGGCTTCATCGGCCTGCATGACGCAAGCGGGCACGGTAAAATGAAGCGGGCGCTCGGTTCCGGCTGATTGAAAATAGCGAAAACCGGTTATGAAGCTGGAGCGCCATTGATGCGTAAAACAGGTGCCTTCTTGGGGAGTATACGCGCCGGCCATTTTTGCAGCTCGTGCTGGCGCCCCTTGCTTGTCAACGGGCAGGTCTTCTCGTGTCGCGGTATAAATGTCGGCTTTGCTGGTGACGATAAAACGCAAATTGTCGTGGAAAAATCGGGCTTTCTGCGAGTCATCCAGGTTTGCTAGGCTGTGCCAAAAAACGTCCAACAGAAAATGGTTGGATTTGTTCATCCCCACCACGATGACCCGCGGCGCCGCTTGGCCCGGCGGTAACGCCGGCTGAACTTTCAGGGTCGCGGCAATCAGGCGTTGACCGAGCGTGACGCCACTATTTTGTTTGGGATACACCAGCGCAATCGGATGGCCCGGGGCTTTGTGCGGCAGGTTGATCATGTGGTTGCTACGACTGACACAAATGATCGAGCGCAGCCCGACCTCAACAGCGCGGGAAAAAATCTCCCGAATCCTCTCATCCTGCGAAACCGTGCTGATGAGAAAACTGGCGCGTTCAAGGTTGACACGTGACAGCGTGAACGGCTCGGTGGCGTCCCCCTGCACGATCGGCACCAAGACCCGCTGCCGAGCCAGCCGCTCTGTTGAAGATGCGGATTGTTCCAAAGCCCCAACCACGCCAAAGGCGCCCAACACATCATTGTTGGTCGCGAAAAGAAAGTTGTCGGCATTGCGATCGACAATGATGAAATTGACGCAGAGGTATTCGACGTGCAAATCCGGCGAGACCACCTTTTCCAGCCATTCGTCTTCGGACGATCGAGAGGATTGCCAGGCCGACAGGATTCGCCGGAAACGTTCGGCCTGGCGATAACGATTATTCACCTTCATCAACTCGCGATTGACCACGCGCTGCCCTAGGTCGCCAAATCCAAGCACCACGACGTGATCGCGCACCCCGAGAATCAAATTTGAAAGCTTGGTGTTAAAATAACTGCCAAAGGTGCGATCGACGTGAACGCCGGCATAAATAAGCGGGCTGATCCATGCCGCTAGCAAGGTAAAAATAAAAAGAATTTGATCAGTGCCGATCATTTCATAGAGGAACTCAGGCTTGTTGCCGAGCGTGACGATCAAAGGCATGGCAATCAAAAAGATCAGCATCACCAGACTGGTGATTGAAAAGAGCGGATTCTGCGCAATAATAGCGAGATAAAACTGTCCGGCGTAAGTGGGCGCCGCAGCCAACCGTTGCAAATAGGCAGTCTCGTTGTGCTGCACCGAGGGCAACACAAAACTCATCAGACACAGGGGTACGATGCTACTCAAGAACAGCATGAAAGCGCCGGAGAGTGTAATGCTGATTTTCGGCAATAGCGTACCGGCCCATTTTTGCATAGGTGTTGGGGACTCTGAGATGCTTGGCTCATCCGGTGCGGATGAACCAGGCGGGCGAATCCATTTATAGGGTTGAAACAATTTGGGCAGGTGCAAAAAGTTGGCCGAGTCCGGGCGCGTAAAATTAGGGATTTTTTTAACCACAACTTGTTCGTGAACGTCTTTTTCGCTGAGCACTGTGACGGTCAAGTTGACCATCCACCACTCGAAGAGAACGACAAAATATAAACCGAAAATAAAACTAAAAGAGCCTACCAGCCAGGCCGGGCGAACATGCTTTTCGGCCAAGGGGTGAAGAGAGCGGCGGCGGCTGACGCTTTGCCGAAGCGCGCGTACCAGCGCCGGTAGGCTAAGCTGGCGCAGATTTTTGATAAAAACGAACGCAAAGAGCAGGTGAACGCCAATAATCACGGTCTCCATCTGCCACTGGATCAACACAATGTCAAAAAGGCCGCGAAAAAAATCATAGGGAAAAATCAAGCAAAAGCCTGCGGTCAGCAAAATCGAAAGGACGAAGGTTAAAGTCAAATTACCCCACGGTTGCAGAAAGCGCCGGCGCAGCCAAGTGAGCGGCAACCAAAAGAAATCAAGAAAAAGATAGGCAAGAATGAAGTGCAACAGACCCAGTGTAAGATGGCCGCCAAAGCGAAGCTTGTCGGTGACGGTCCAGGAGCACAGCAGAGTAACTGCGAAAGCGGCGGGAAGCGCTGCGATCAAATTGGATTTCCAGGAAAGCCGAACGTCTTTTCTGACCTGCTGCCACATACAACCCTCCCGTTTTAAGATGAGCCAGCGACTAACCCGGTTATATGCACAAGACGCTCACAAAGGCAAGAACGTTGCAGGCCAGCAGCGCTCTCAAGACCGCTTCACCACCACAAACGTCGTGTCGTCGCGCAGCTCGGCGCCGTTGCGAAACGAATGCAATTCCTGCAATAGAATGGATTTGATCTGCTCCGGCTGGATTTGCGAGTTTCGCGACAAAATTTGTGCGAGACGGTTTTCGCCAAATTCGTGCAACTGGCCGTTGGCGGTTTCAATCACGCCGTCGGTGAACAGCAGCAGAACGTCGCCGCCTTGCAAAGGCTGTTTTGACAATTCGAGCTTGCGGCGAAAGCCGTCGCTGTTTTCGAGGCCGATGGCGATGCCCTTGGGTTCGAGCCAGTCACAATGCTTTTTCGCATTGTCATAAAAAAGCGCCGGCGTGTGGCCGGCGCGGCACAGCTCGATGTCGCCGCCGGGATGCAAGCGCAGCAGCGCCAGCGTGAGAAAATAATTGCGCTTGAGGCTGCGATAAAGCTGATGGTTCAGGCGATCCAGCAGCTCGCACGGCTCGCCGGATTCTTTGGCGAACAGCCGCAGCATGGTCTGCACTTTCACCATGTACAGCGCGGCGGAAATGCCTTTGCCGGAAACGTCGCCGATGACGACCAGCACGCTGCCGTCGGCCAGCGGGATGAGATCGTAGTAATCGCCGCCGACGCTTTTGGCCGCGTCGCTAAACGCCGCCACCTCGAAGCCGGAAATCGGCAGGGATTGATTCGGCAAAAGGCTCAGTTGGATTTCGCGCGCCACCGCCAGCTCGTCTTTCGCAATCAGTTTGTCGGCCAGCTCCAGCGCCAGCAAAAAATTCAAAATGACAAATGCGTAGACGCCGTGCCACCAATTTTGATCGAGCAGCGCGATCACAAAAAGCAACATCGCGAGCGCATAGAGCAGGCGCCGCGCCGGCGTCAGCTTCAAAAGAAAAGTGACAAAAAGCTCGCGGACAAAAATCAGCGCGCGTTTCCACGGTTTTTTCTCCAGCGCCGGTTTTTGCGCATGGCGGAGATAAAACGCATACATGCCCCGGGTATCGACTTTCACCAGCCGCTCGATCTCGGCGCGGTTCAAGTCGCTGGTGAAAAGGCGGTAAAAATTTTTGAAAGCCAGGGAGGTTTTATCGAACATCGTCGGTGTTAATCAATTTTTTTTCAATCTTTTATTCGCTCGAGGGCATCCATAATCAAATGCAGCAATTCGTCGGGGCGATGCGTGATGCCAAAGGCGTTGAGCGGCACGGGCTTGGTCGTGTCAGGATGGCCGATATAAAAAATCACCGGCGCGCGGTTTTTTTGCTTCGCGTAGTTCTGTAAAAATTTCAGGCCGGCCTGGTTGTCGCCGTCACGCTTCATGTCCGACAAGATGAGATCGTATTTCTTTTCTTTCGCCCGCAAAAGTTTTTCCGCCGCGGCCGTGCTCGTCACCATCTTGACCTCAACCAGCAGGCTTTGCAGCATCCGGCGTTCGTTGGCCGGGCTCTCAGGAAAATCGTCAATCCACAAAATGCGGCTGCCGCGAAATAAACTGGCATTTCTCTTGACGCGGTTGATGACGCGCTGCCGTTCTTCTTTCGAGGTTTTTATCTGGGGAAACTCTTCTGATTTTTCCGCCAGATCGATGGCGGTGGTGATGGCATTCTTGATGAAAGAAAATTCCACGCCCCACACTTTCAGGCCGCTGAGGTTGGGCAGCAATTCATAGCGCAGCGGCTTGTAAAATAAAATGACAATGGCGCTGACCAGCAGAAACCAGAGAACAGGCGGGAGATTCTTGATAATCTCCAGCGTCACTTTTTCGGTGAAAAAAACGGCCGTGCTGTCCATAAATTGCTCCGTTGTAAACTATTTCCACTCAGTTTCTACAGAGTGAAATCTGTGTAAAAAAACAAAGCTTTTCGCCCACTAAATTTGAACTCCCACAGAATTAAAATCAAAAACTATTTCTGTGGGATTTCTTTTCAGTGGGCGATGCTTTTTGCCTGTTTGGTTCCGGCTCGTCCGGCTATGCCAATTGGCCGGTTACTTTGATGGGGTTAAATTGCATCGCAATTCTCCAGCAGTGACCGGTCAATAACATTTGATCTTATTCTTCGATCGCCATCTTTAAAACTTCGCCGTCGACGCCGAATTCAACCGCGCCGCGGCCTGCTTGTTGAGATTTGAGGGAGGACAAATCGAGATGCAGCAAATCAGCCAGCGTCGGCGCGAGATCGACGGTTTTGGCCGGACGGTCGATCCGGCCCGGTTTAACGCGCTCGCCCCAGAAAATCAGCGGCACGTGCGAATCGTAGTGGTAAGGGCTGCCGTGCGTCGTGCCTTGGGATCTGGCCGAGACGAGATAATAGGGCTTCAACTGCAACACCAAATCCGTCGACCGCTCCGGATGAAACGAATGCCGCTGCTTTTCCAAAAACTCGCGCGTCGCGCCATCGGCCGCTTGCAATTCATCGCGGGTAAACACGTCACTCACAAAAGAGAGCGTGCGCAGTTTCTCGGCGACACGCGAGCGGAACGCTGCCGGCGAGAGGCCGAGACTATCCGCGACTCGGAAATCGAGAACGATGTCCGCTCCGAAAGCGCGCAGCAAGCGGCGATTCGTGCGCCATTCCTGCTGCATCTCTCTCTCCACGCCTTTCACTTCCTCAAAGGCTTCGTCGTACAAAATGCGCGCGGATTCGAAGCCGCGGCGGCGCAATTCTTCCGGCAGCGGCAGCACGCCGTGATCGGCTGACAGCGCGATGAGGCAATTTTTCAATCCCACCTGCGCGTCGAGAAACGCAAAAAATTTTCCCAGCTCCGCATCGAGCCGCAGCAGATTGTCTTCGCTTTCCTGGCTGAGCGGGCCGAAGTCGTGGCCGATCAGATCGGTCGCGGATAAGCCGATGAGCAGCAAATCCGGCGCGTCGTCGGCGCCAAGCTGCTCGGCCTGCACCGCCTGCTGCGCAAACTCCAGCGCCAGCGCATCGGCGAAAGGCGTGTTGGCGAGCCAATCATAAAATCGCTTGCCGATGGCGTTGTCCGAGGCGGCCTCGCCGGCGGCAAATTCGTGCGGAAAAGTGGTGTGCTCGCCGTCGCCCTCGGCGCTGAAAAAATCTTCGCGCGAGACGAAATAATCTTTTTCATGACGCGATTTCTCCCAGGCTTTGCCGTAATAGCGGTCGGCATGGCGCGCCGCATTCCATTGCGCCGCCCACGCTGGCAGCGCGTCGAGATAGTAACGCGAGCTGACGAAGCCGCCGCTCGTGGCGTCAAACCAGTACGCCGCCTCGGCCTCGAAGCCGGCCATGAGAATCGCCGAGCGGTCTTTGCCGGCAATGCCGATGACTTTGGCCGCCGGGTTTTTCGCTTTGAGCCAGTCACCGAGGGTAGAGCGCCGCAGCTTGTGCGGGCTTTTGCCGCTCCGCGAAGGCGAATTCATCGCCGCTTTCTCATCAGATTTGACCACGGCGAAGCTGCTGTCATCGACGCAATAAACCTGGCGGCCGATTTGCGGCTCGTAAAAATCGTTGCCGATGATGCCGTGATGAGAAGGGTGGGCGCCGGTCAACAGCGTCGCGTGCCCGGGCGCGGTTTCGGTGTTGGCGTGATCGTGATGGGCGCCGGTAAAAACCGCGCCCTCGCGCAGCAGTTTCGCCAACCCGCCGGTGAACAATCCCGCGAAGCGCACGAGATAGTCGTAGCGCATTTGATCGACCACGATCACCACCGCCAGCTTGGGCGCCGCCGGCTTGAACCAGCGGCTGCAGCTTGAAAACAGCATGGCGCTCAGGCCGATGCCGGTGGCGATGACGTACCAACGAGATTTCATCACGATATTGTCCTCGAGCTGATGACGCGCTGAACACATTTGAACGGCAGGGAACAAGAGCAAGGTTAATCTCTGTTCTACGCTTACGCTTTGCCTTCAATCTCTATACAGGATGCAACAGCGCTTTATACACTGCCAGGAATTTGTTTGTCAATTATTATCACAATTTCGTCTGTGCAATGTAACTGTTCCAAATTTAGAGAGCCGAACACGAGCGTGTGCGGTTTGGCGAGCAGAAGACAGAGTTTGATCGAAGACGAGACGTTAGAGTTACCACTGAACTGAATTTCATCCTCGGCTCGCCAAATCCGCACCACGCATTGTTAGCAGTTTCCGCATACCTTTACCGCCTCGCTCGTCAAAATAGGGGGGAATACCCTTCGCACCGGCACTCAGTTTGCGAAGCAAACACGAATCTGCCGCGAATTACCATCTACTTTCGATCACACCCGCGCCTAGCCAAAGGCTCCTCATACCTTTTTCAACAAGCTTTTCTTACTTTTGAAACTCAATCCTTATGTAACAAGAATATTTCCTCTGGTTTCTTGCTAAGAGCTAATAATTTTGGAGTATCCTGCTCGTTCAGACTGTCTAAATCAATTTGGTTGCACCCCAAATCAAAAGCAGTCTTAACATTCCTGCCATACCCAAGCGCCTGATAAAAGGCCGCTGAGAATTTAATTGCAGCCTCGTCTCCAATCGCTTTTGACATTCCAACTACACAATCAATGTGATCTGCGATTGCGCGGGCCTGATTCTCCGAATAACAGGCATTGAGTACCACGCAGCGAATATTATCCTTAAGAATAGAAAATAATCTAGTCAAAGCACGATTCGAAACAGGCTGGCTGGAGCCATCGTCATCCTCTAATATGATTTCGCTTTTGGCGCTTCCGTGACCACTGAAATGTACGATATCGGGTTCATACCGAAGAAAATGACTTTGTAGATCAGCAACTCGTACAGCCCATTGCTGTTTAATGTCGAATTTGTCACGATATTTGGCTTGGCGAAGCGCTTCATCAACTTCTCGCATTTCTTTGTCCAGCCGCAATTGGCCAGTGTCTTGAGGATTTGCTGCGAGAAACAAGAGTTTAATCGGTTTTTTCATCTTGCTTTTCTCCTTGATTTGTTCTTCTGTCTTTTGGTAACTTTTCTGAGTGAGACTTCATAACATTCTTTCCTTTACATAGCAAACGCTAATGCTTCTTTCATTTCCTCCTCTCGATCCAACTCGCTCTTTTCTATGGGTATACCTTTCAGGTTCGGTGAAAAATTTCCTTTGCCTTTGATGATGTCCTTCAAAACTTTATATTCGGCTTCATCATAGGCCTTGTCGAATTCTTTCCCTTTTTTCATCTCCGAAACAGCTTTAAGAAAAGTATCTAATGCACGTCCCAACTCAACTTCGCCACTGCTTGAAGAAACCATTGCGGTACCTCTATTGAGATACATTTCGGGTAGGATACTTTTGCCTTTGCAAGTTATGAAATTTAAAATTTGCCCATCTGGAAGTTTGGCGTTTTCAATATCTTTAGCCATTTGCTTTACATCCCATAATCCATCTTTCATTTCGAAGTAATCTGCCGCTTCAGCGATATTGTGCTCGGAAATCAACGTAAGGGTAAGGAAGTGTCGCTTGTTGAGCATGTTTAAAAAATCTTGTCGAGTTGTATTAATGATTACATTCTCATGGCCAAACCATTTTGATAATTTGTCAATCGTTTGCTTCAACTTCTTTAATTCGCTTTTCTCATAATCTTCCCATGTTAATCCTTTTTCGATTTGTGCTTTTCCAAAATTGCTGTTATAAAAAGATTCTTTATCGAGCGGCAATGTAACAAGGAATGCTGACTGGTTCATTGAAACATGAGAAGGTTTTCGGACATTTTCGAGAGTTCGAGAGAGTTGGGGTTGATCCATTCTAATCGAAATCATTTGTTTTTTCTGATTGGATAATTTCTGTATCGCTTGTATCGCGCGGAAGTTAATATCACCTATAAATCTGTCAGGCTTAATGATTACCCTACCAACCTCAGCACCGACATGCTCATAGATGAGATCAAGAAATTTACTGGGTTCGAGAAATCCGGCGCCATCAACACCGGTTAGGCTCTGACCCTTTTTGAGTTTCTCAACAAGTCTCTTTAAAGTAAGTCTGTCAGATATTCTATCGCGAGCCTGAAAATATGAGCGAGTCATAGTTTCAATATCCTCAAGCGATGTCGAAAGATCGGCGACTAAGGTTTTGCCTTTTGATGAGGAATACGAAAACACCAAACCTTGTTTTGTCAAGGACGCTGCGACTCCATCTTGAGCATTGAGATAACTCATTATCTGTGTCATCTCATCAATAATTGCAATATTTTCAAACCGCTTTCGAATTTCATCAAGTTGGATATTGCCATTGATCTCTAATATGCCGTCACAAAGCTTGAACAATTTTTTAGGAGAGTCAATAAATCTGACCTCTTTTGTGCTAATTGGAATCCAAGACTCATTCAAAATAGCTTTTGGATTATTGACAAATTCACTGAAGAGGCTTCCGGTTGCATACTTGGTTGGGGGCACAGGGTTTCCAGATTCGTCCAAAAAAGAGAATAGTACCTCAAATTGCGAGAGAAAGAGCTCTTTTTCTTCATGTGCTTTGGTAAGCGCTTCTTTAGATTTTTCTATTCCGTCTATCTCAGCTTCAATGATTCCTTTGTTAAGATAGAGGATATGTTTTCCATGATGGTAGTTCTGCTTATCGATTTTTTGCAATTTTAATGCCTCATTCAAGTCTTGAATGGCAAGATCAAACACCTTAAGATCCTTATCTGCTGCGATTGCTTTTTCATAGTTGATAAATGCTTCGGTGTTGCGGCCTTCGATTAAATGCACCAATCCCAAATTATAGCGAGGTGTCGAATTATTTGGATCTAATTCAATAGCTTTGCTACTTTCTCGAATACACCCTTCATAGTCACCTTTGAGATAATTTTGCCATCCAGTATTTGTATAAATAACAAAAAGATCAAAATTCCTATGATCCGATATATGAGGCAAAACAATCTCCGCAATATTTTGATATGAATTAGCCTTTTCATAATCTCCCTTGACAAAATTTGCAAGACTTAAAAAATAGTATGCACTCGCTCTTACATGTTTTGGCACACTGCTATCTGAGCCTTTGATTCTTTCAATATTTAACGCCTCCAGTCCTTGGTCAATTTGGCCATTTTGAATGTGAAACATACCTTTTAGAAATGTTGCCCTGTCTTGCTTCGGATCAATTTTCAGAATTCTGTTATAGGTATCTATTGTGGCCAAATTTCCAATCTTTGTTTCTGCATCTCCTTTCATGTATAATAGATTAAGAAGCATATCTTTTGAGTTCTTATCTAAATTGTCAATGGTACGAAAGTTTGAATATGCTTTATTAAAGTCACTAATGGCTGAGACAAAATCGCCTGTATTGTACTGACAAAGACCACGATAGAAAAGGGCTTGGGTAAGATATTCCTCGCCTTTACTTCTTTTTGCATATTCGCTTGCTAGATTAGCTGCGAGACTTCTTAAAGCTTTAGCAGCTTCAGTCATGTTACGCCTTTGATCATTTACAGAAAGAAACTCATTATTCTCTATGCTTTCTAGAATACCTTCCTTTTCAATTCTAATAATAATTTCACTAAAGCTATCAAGAGCTAGTTTAAAATTCTTTGAGTCGAGTTCCTGAATTCCACTTTTGAAGAGTGCTTCTACTATTTTGGTATTTGCTATCCGAATCAACCTCTGATTTTTCCACATTAGATGGTTATAAAAAAGAGGAGTCGTCTTTGTAAAGAGCGGGCTAAAAAAAGATGAGGGCGTTTTTGCAAATTGTTGCTTATTGTTATCCAAAAGTTTTGCCTTCGAGTATGCTTCCTCATAAAAGGAAATTGCTTCTGAGTATTGTTTTGTATTAAACTCTTTATCACCTAAACTAAGTTTATTGTTTATTTCATCTATTCTGTCATTTATCTCTTTGAATTTCTTTCTTTCTTCAATAAGTTCTTTCTCGAATGCCTTTCGCTCAATGTCCTCAATAATACGTTTTTCTTCTTCAAGTCGCTTGAAGTAGTTTTCGAAAGATGGTTTTGGTAACTCTATATTTCGCTTGAACTCAAACTCACCCCGACTTGGCTTAATGGCTTCAGTGAGTGACCTTGCTATTTTTCCCAATTGAGCGCTAGCCGTTTCAATCTTGACAAAAAAGATTGACACAATAAGAAACGCCAGTAAAAGCGTTTGTTTGATTTTCATGGCTGTTACCTTCAAAATTAAGGCGATTAGAAAACTAAAGCTTGGCTTTCCTGTTAACTGTGGATTCCTTTAATAGTTCTCTGTTTCCTCAGTTGCAAGGCTTCTTCGTAAAATCCCTGTTGATGAAGAATGGCAATCGTTCTCTCGTAGGCATAAGTATCGTTCGGCTTTTTCTCTATTGCTTTTTTGAATTCATCTACAGCATCATTGCGAAGTAATAAGGACTGAAAAATTGCAGCCTTAGCTAAATTTAAAGCAATATCCATTTCATCTTCTGTTGAGGCTGCATTAATAAACATTTCTTCGAGTGTTTTCAAAATCTCCTCGTCAGAGAAGATTTGGAATTCTACGTCAACTTCGATTTCATTGTCTCTTTTCATGCTTGTCTCTACCAGCTCGCCTTTTTCATCAAAAACTTCTATGCGCCATTTGTACCATTGGCCTTTTGCTAAACGCGCTTGTAAATCTGAAGGAAGCTCCAAATATTCTTGATTCGTGATTTCTTGTTGAAACATTTTGTCATGCGGACTTGCTTCATCAAAGACACTTAGCCTGATTTTAAGCTGATTCTGCTCGTTTAACTTGATGTCATCATAATCAATATGCCATCTAAAAGAAAAAGGCAAACGCACAGCAGTGTTAACCGGCGTCAAAAGTTTTATGCGTATTTTGGGAGCTTTTTCCTGACCTAAAGTTATGGTTGCAATTCCAGCTATCTTTAGAATATCAATCGCATTTTTCACTTGTTCCCGTGCTTCTTTTGAAAGCTGCTGCTTCGCAAGGATTTTCAGAAACTCAATGCTCTTTACTTGAGGCGTTTTTTTCTTGGCAGAAATCTCTTTTGCTTGAGACTTGGAAATCGGCGACTTTTGTGCAAAGATCACTTGCTTTGGATCGCTATTGAGAGCGAGTAATTTGGGTGTATTTTCTTCATTTAGATTTTCCATGCCAATCTGCACACGACCTAATTCAAAAGCAGTTTGAACATCCTTGCCATACGCAAGAGCCTGATAGAAGGCTACGGCGAAGCTAATCGCAGCCACGTCTCCAATCGCTTTCGACATTCCGATAACGCAATCAATATGCTTTGCTATAGCCTGAGCCTGCTTCTTGGAGTAACACGCATTGAGTATGACGCATTGAATATTGTCTTTAAGTACAGAAAACAGTTTTGTTAGTGCACGAGCAGGAACAGTTTGACTATCTCCATGATTATTTTCCAATATGATTTCACTCGCTTCGCTTCCATGACCACTAAAATGGACGATGTCGGGTTTATGGTAAAGTAAATAGCCCTGTAACTCAGTTACACGAACGGCCCATTCCTGTTCAAGATCAAACTTCTCACGAAATTCGGCTTGTCGTAGAGACTGCTTTATGCCTCGTATTTCTTCATCCAACCTTAATTTATCAGTATCTGTTGGATTTGCTGCAAGGAACAAGATTTTGATCTTTCTATCCATTCTGATTGTCTCGTTATTAAATTACAACCTTATGCTCACTTCGAATTTTATTTCTCACTGCGAAACCGGTTTTTAAGTTTCGCTACGAATTTCCCTGCGTGTCATTAATTCACCACTCATTCTACAGAATATCGGCTTTAAAAATGAGAGTGAAGCGTTCGTGACAGCACGGACGTTCGCGAAGCCAGTACGTTTATGTCTTCGACGCACCACAATATTTATGTTCTTGCCACGAACTCATCGTTTGACGCATACCATACTTTCTATCTTGAATGCGCTAACTTGGTTTCTTGGACAGAAAATATATTTTCCGTCACGGTTAAGTATCGGCAAAACAATGCAATTCAACGATTTTTAGTGCAAAATTCTTGCTTCGGTATGATGATCAAAAACTCTTAAATATTCCGTTGAAAAACATGCCAGCAAAACACAAAACCCGAGCGAAGTCCGGCCTTGGGGTAGCCACAAGCCCCGGGGTTTAATTGAACGCCATCGGAGATCGTCTTATCTCCCAGAGTTGACCTTGCCGCCAATTTCCCGCATAATATGCCAAATTCAACATGAAAAAGCAAACTTTTTTTATTCTTTACCGCCGATACCTTACCCCGATCTGGGGACAATCTTTCTGCAGCGGGCACTTCGAGCACCATGGACTCACAGGCTGGCAAATATTTTGGCCGAATGTCACCAGCCAATCGTTGATGGGAATCCAATAGCGTTTCGGCAAAATCTTGCGCAACGCCAACTCGGTTTGCTCCGGGGTTTTGGTTTTTACCCAGCCCAGCCGATTCGAGATACGATGCACGTGGGTGTCGACGCAGATGCCGGGCTTGCCATACGCCACAGTGAGCACGAGATTGGCGGTTTTTCTGCCGACGCCGTTGAGTTGCAGCAATTCTTCCAGCGTGTCCGGCACCCGGCCTTTGTAGCCGTTCACCAGAGTTTGAGAAATTTCGCGAATGCGTTGCGCTTTGGTGCGGTAAAATCCCGCCGGGAAAATCAATTTGGCAATCTCGCGCTCGCGCAGCCGCAGCATTTTTGCCGGGGTATCGGCTTTGGCAAAAAGCCGGCGGCTGGCCGCGCCGGTCACTTCGTCTTTCGTGCGCAGGCTGATGAGACATGAAATCAGCACGCGAAACGGATCGCGGCTTTCTTCAGCCACCGCCGTCACCGCGGTGGCGCGAAAAGGGCGAAGCGCCCGGCGAATTTTCGCGAGGGTTTTGCCAAAATTATTCATTTTGTGTTTCATGGCTTTAACCTGGATAAATCGGAGCCAAAATTTAACCACGAAGGCGCCAAGACACGAAGATCAACAAACGGTAACGCCGTCAAACGCAGAATAAAATTCAGAAAGTTCATTTTGATTCACGACTCAATTTAACACGGAGAAACGGAGCAAAAAAGAGAAAACACGGAGAGCAATTAATATTTTCTACCCCGATTTTGCATTTTATAGCTACACTCGTTTTCAGACACGCAGAAACGAAAGCTCTTTGAGCAGCGTTGAAAAACCCACTGATTGAAGAAACCCACTGATAAAGCTTTCATCGGCGGGGTTCTTCAATCGGTGGGGAATTAAACTTCCAGAATTTTTTTCTGAGTTTGACGGCGTTAACGCCTAAAGCCGCCGCCAAAGGGTTCTTTTAGTGTCTTCGTGTCTTGGTGGTTACGTTGATGTCGCTCTCTTCCCGCGCCGGTCAACGAGTGGACACAAAATTGATTTTCCCAACTTGTTTCCCCGCGCTCGTTTCCAGAACGTAAGAATAAACGCCGGAGGGCAAATCAAGACCGCTTAAATCGATTTCGTAATCCCAGCTTTCCTGATACTCATTCACCAGCGTGGCGACGGCCTGGCCTTTGGCGTTATATAAAACCAGCTTGACCAAGCCTGATTTTTGAAGCTGATAATAAATTTTTTGATCGGGCTGGAAAGATTTTGCAAAGCTGCGGGCACTCCACTTCGATGGCGGCGCGCTCGACGTAATCGTGATAAACGTCGAACACGATATTCTTGCCGGCGTAGCGGATATTTTTGATCGCGATGCCGGTTTTTTTTCTGTCCGGCGTGCTGGTGCTCGGCGTCGTGTACGGCGTGATCTCCGTCACGCCGAAATTGCCGAACAGATCGGAATCATCGCCGTTGTAAAAAACATTCCGGCTGCGGCGCCCGATGACGCGCGAGACTTTGCCGTCGGCCGGGATGAGGGTTGGCGCGCCGTCGTGAACGTAATACATCAGCAAGCCGCTCCCGGGCAAATGCGGTCGAGGCTCGAACGGTTCGCTGTATTGGCGGTTTTCCAACACAAAATAATCCGCCGTGCCTTTGACCGGAATTTTTATCGCGCGGTTGGTTTGCGTGAGATTGCCCAGCGAAATGTTGCGCGTGGTTTTGTCGATCACCTCGTATTCCAGCCAGCCGAGTTGGTTGCGCTCGAACGCGCTCATGGTCACGCCGGAGCCGTGCGGTGGATTGGCGCCGACGCCGGACATGAGATTCCACCGATGCAAGCCGTTGACATGCTGCCAAAGCCCCAGCAAATGCCCGATTTCATGCGTCACGATATGGCGCGTGTCGAAAAAAAGATAGCAGTCGGTTTGATAAGCGCCGCTCGCCGCCGTGATTTGCGGCTGCCCGGGCTTGACGGAAATCTTGCCGGCAAAAGACAAATTGGCTTCGCCGCCATAGCCGAATTTCGAGCGTGCGCGGCAGATCAGCAAAATCAAATCGACTTGTCCGTTGTTGTCGTTGTCCAGTTTCGTCAGATTATACTCGTCGGCAAACCATTGCAAAATTTTTGTATTCACGTTCAACCAACTTTGATAATCACCGCTGGTTTCGGTCAAGGGCGGCCCGTTGTACGTGATCTCATCGCCGTACAGCCACAGATGGCCGTTGGACATTTGATAAAAATAAGCCGTCACGCTGCCCGGGTTTTTGGCCAGCTCATTTTTGTAGCTCGTCGAATCATACGGCGTGTTGATGAGAAAGCGGCCTTTCCAATCCGGCTCAGCTTTGGCGTGCGGCCATTCGGCGGTGAGCTTGCCATACTCGAAGCGATCGTCGGCCAGCTTGAAATACAGCGCGACGACGCGAAAATTCTTGCCGGGAGGTTTGGGGGGAATGCGGGAGTTGGAAAGATTCTGTTGGCAAAAAGCGGCGGACAACCAACCGCACGACAGGAAAAATACGATACGAAACGCTCGGAACAACTCTGCTGCCAACGCCGGCGTCATGATGCCCCTCGCATTTCCTTGATCTTCCGCTCTGCCACTTCTTGCATCTGCTTCGCGGCCTGCTCCGGCGTGAGTTGGCCGTTGAGCACGCTTTGGTAGGCCGGGCGCATGGCGTCCCAGATGACGCGCATTTCGGTGTTGATCGGCATGGGGCGGCCAACGGTGATTTGATCTTGCGAGGCTTTTAAAATCGGATCGCGCCGAAACAACGAATCCGTGCGCGCTTCCAAACGCGAGGGAATCTCGCTCATGGCGCGGGTAAATTCCAGCTCGTTTTCCGGCCGGGTGAGAAAGCGCAACAGGTACAAAACTCTATCGCGGCGATCGGGGTCGACGACGCCGGCATTGAGAGAATATCCTTTTGCCGCCACCATCGGCACCGGCCATTTCCCGGTGGCCGTGACTTGGGGAATCCGCGCCAAGCCGATGTCCACGCCGGCCTCGACATAACCGCCCCAGCCCCACGGCCCGTCGATGATCATCGCGGCTTTTTGTTGTTTGAAAAGCTGGTTGGCGAGATCTTGATCGGCTTCGTAGGGAATGATTTTTTTCCCGCGCAATTCCAGGATGAACTTGCAAGCGTTGATCGTCGCCTCGGTGTCGAGCGTCGGATGCGCGTTTTCATCCATCACCCAGCCGCCAAACCCGCCGAGAAACGGAATGAAGAAAAACGGCTCGATGAAATTCCACACCAGCGCGTATTGATCCGGCGAGCCATTGCCGTCCAAATCCTTCGTCAGCTTTTTGCCCAGCGCGATCAGCTCGTCCGTGGTTTGCGGCGGCTGCGGCAGCAATTTTTTGTTGTAAACCAGCGTCAGGTGATTGCCGATGCGGTCGGCGAGCATGTACAGATGTCCTTCCAGACGCACCAGCCCCATGGGATCAAAATTCGCCAATTCTTTTTGAGAAAAAAAATCTTCGAGCGGCTGAATGATTTTCATGTCGTGAAACGGGCCGACCATGTCCGCCGGGCCGTAAACGAGATCCGGGCCGCTGCCGCCGAGCGCGGCGACAATGAAATTGCTGCGCAATTCCTCGGTTTCGTAATAAATATGGCTGGCGCGCTGAATCGTGTGTTGCTTCATGTATTCATCAAGCACGCCGCCGTCTTTGAGCGATCTTTTAATATCAACCGGCCGCGGATTGCTGCGAATGAGACGGTCGAAATCCGCCGGATTTTTCAAGTTTTGTTGAATCAATTCCGTCAAGCCGGGATTCACTTCGAGCATGTATTTTCCCAGCAAGCCGTCCAGCACAACGCGCCCCGGCGCGCGATCCTGCGTCCAAACGACCAGTTCAGTCGGATCGCGGCCGGATTGCCCGGTGGCGAGCAGATAAACCGTCAACAGCAAAAAGGCGGCGAGAACAACGAGGGTGAGGCGCTGCATGGGATGTTCCTTTCACGGCCAAAACAATTTAAAACTTTGCAGGAATTTACCATTTGATATTTTCGCCCACTGAATTGGCTACGCCCGTAGGGAAATCCCACTGAATTGAATTCGAAAAAATTTAATTTCTGCGGGCTGCGCCTGTAAGGATTTCTATTTCTGTGGGCGGTTTTTTAAAATTATAACCTCATTCATCCGACGGTGCATTTTCCGAAACATTTTCCTGGCTTCGCCAATCATCGGGCAGCAAAGCAAAAGCCGTTTGCAAGCGCAAATAATACGTGATCGAGCTGGCGCGCCAGGCGTAAAAACTCAGGCTCGCGAAAACCACGCCGGCGAGAAAGGCCGTCGCCGCGGCGCTAAATTTCGTGTTGAGCGAAGCCGGCGCGCGGCTCAGAATGAACGCCGCCGCGGTGATCGCCAGCAAGGCGAAATTGACGACGGAGCTGCGCATGATGCGCAAGCGGCTGCGCATGTAATCGAGATCGGTGGAGAGAAAAGGCGATTTGGCGAGAATGTAAATGCGCAACTGGGGAAACGATTGGGCCACGCGCTCGCCCAAAACCTTTTGGCGAATTTTGTGATCGGCTCCGGCCAGCAGCACGTCGCTGAGGCGATCCATCATAATGCCGAGCACATAAGCCGCCGCCGCGAGCGGGATGGCGATCACCAGATTATTCAAAATGGAAAAATCAATCCATTCGTAGCCGAAGAGGCTGAGAATCAACAACGCGATCCAGCCCAGGGTTTCGATGCCGATGATCAGCAGCTCTGCAAAGACGTTGGTGGTGGTCATAGGACTTTGCTCGCACGGCAAAAAATTTTTCTTAAATAAAGGAGTTTGTACGACAAACAACTCTCTCATGTCATCCCGAAGGGATCTTTTTCAAAATTAAGCACAGGATTATGCTAAAAAAGATTCTTACAGAATGACATTCACATGTAAGCTTGTGGTAAGATAATAGCTGGGAGGGAAAAAGGCAAGCGGGATGTTGAGGACTCGGCAGAAACTTTTTTACCCACAGATTGAAGAATCCCGTGACATAATGCACAATTCCTTCCGTGGGTTAATTTTTAGAGATTTAAAGCTTGTTGATTCTCGTGAAACGGAATGTCTTGCCGTTTCTTCAAGGCCGCGGCT
>Ga0187892_10000594_pt1 | contig 93374 bp, 78 predicted proteins | sample MA1701073metaG_FD_139345 | JGI IMG/M metagenome (GOLD analysis project Ga0187892, IMG submission 139345) | Bio-ooze microbial communities from a basaltic lava cave in the Kipuka Kanohina Cave System on the Island of Hawaii, USA - MA170107-3 metaG ... | reverse complement strand
TTGAAAGCACGCGCCCTCAGCGGAGCTCGTCGCGCGCGACATGCTTTCGCGCGACGAGCGTCCGCCGCAGCCGAAACCCGGACCGCGCGCCGAGCCCCGTCGAACCGCCGCGACGCGCTGGCAAAGGAGCGCGTCGGCCAACTCTGAGGGTGCGTGCGGTCTTGCCTCGAGAGCACGCGCCCTCAGCGGAGTTCGTCGCGCGCGACATGCTTTCGCGCGACGAGCGTCCGCCGGGGACGAAACCCGGACCGCGCGCCGCGCCCCGTCGAACCGCCGCGACGCGCTGGCAAGAGAGCGCGTCGGCCAACTCTGGCGGTCTTGCCTCGAGAGCACGCGCCCTCAGCGTCCGCCGCAGCCGAAACCCGGAAGGCGCGCCGGACCCCGTCGGCCCGCCACGACACGAAGTCAGTCGGCGGCGCGGGTCTTGGCCTCCTGCCACAGCTGCTCCAGCCGCGCGAAGGACGCGCCCTCCGGCCGCTCGCCCCGCCGCGCGAGCTCCTGCTCCACCCAGCCGAAGCGCGAGCGGAAGCGTCGGTTGGCGCCGGCCAGCGCCGCCTCCGCATCGAGCCGGAGGTGCCGGGCCAGCATCGCGAGCGAGAACAGCAGGTCGCCGAACTCGTGCCGCACGGCGTCGGGCTCCGGTCCGGCGAGCGCCTCGCGCAGCTCGCTCGCTTCCTCCTGGATCTTGGCCAGGACCGCGCTCGCGTCGGGCCAGTCGAACCCGACCTGGGCCGCCTTGTCGCCGAGCCGCTGGGCGGCGAGCAGCGCGGGGAGCGCGCGCGGGACGCTGTCGAGCAGCGCCCGCTGCCCGCCCTTCTCGCCGCGCTTGATCTCTTCCCAGTTGCGCGCGACCTGGTCGGCCGTCGTCGCCACCGCCGAGCCGAAGACGTGGGGATGGCGGCGAACCAGCTTGTCCGCGATGCCGTCGACGACGTCGTGGATCGTGAATCGACCCTGCTCCTCGGCCAGCCGCGCCAGGAACACGATCTGGAACAGCAGGTCGCCGAGCTCCTCCCGCAGCTGGTCGCGATCGCCGCGGTCGATCGCCTCCGCGACCTCGAAGCTCTCTTCGAGCAGGTAGCTGCGGAGGCTGCCGTAGTCCTGCTCGCGGTCCCACGGACAGCCTCCGGGTCCGCGGAGGACGTTCATCAGCTCGAGCAATCCGGCCCATCCCCGCGGGTGATCCACGCCTTGACTTGCCTCCGTCGGCGCCACATCTTTGGCCCGGGTTGGGCTCCCCGGTGCGGCCGTCCGAGGTTTGAACAACGGACGGGCGCAATGGTACCATTGCGGTTTTCAGGCGCGTCGTTTCGATCCGCGCGGGGAAGGGCCATGACCGAGCTGGAGAGCGGCGGCGGTGAGTCGGAATCGGCGGTCAAGGTCAACGACCGGCGGCTGTTCACCGCGGACGGACGCCTGCGCGAGGACCGCGCCGAGGACCTGTCCCGGGAAGACCCGGAACCGGACCCCGGCAGCTCGCCGCCGGCGGGATTCGAGCATCGCTCGCTGGACGACCCGCCGGGTGTCGACTTCACCATGCTGATCAACGCGATGGCGGAGCCGGCGCTGCTGTTCCTGGGAGAGATCCCCCATCCGAGCACGGGCAAGCCGGCCGTGGACCTCGAGCGCTCGCGGATCCAGATCGACATGCTGGACCTGCTGCGCAACAAGTGCCGCGGCAACCTCTCGCCCGAGGAAGAGGGACTCCTCGACCGGGTTCTCTACCAGCTGCGGATGCTCTACGTGGCCCGGGACAACCAACCCACGAGACCGTAGGGGGTCCGTCGCCGGTCCTCGCGCGCCGAGCGCGACGCGACGGCGGCACGGACCACGGTGGGTTGCGTTGCTGCGAGGCCTGGTCATCGTCAGCCTCGTGCTGGGCGTCGGCGGCGCCGGGCTCGCCGCGCCCGGGGTCGACCAGGCGACGATTCGACTGCATGCGGCGCCGGGCGACGCCGCGGAGCCGGCGCAGACGGACGCGGTCCGGATCGGCGCCCCGCTGCGGGGCTTCGACTACGAGTCGTTCCAGGGCCGGCTGGAAGCGCTGTGGTTCGAGCGCAAGACGTTGCTTGCCAGCGGGCGCGGCGACGACGCGAGGAAGGTGCTCGAGCAGTTGCGGAGCCTGTGTGCCGAGGAGGGGGTGCGCCGGCTCGAGCCCGTGGCGGGCGCGCTGCTGGTCGAAGCGCGGCGCGACGTCGCGGCCGGGCGCTACGAGGAAGCGCTCGCGGCCCTGCACGTCGCCGACGCCCTCGATCCCGACAGTCCACGGATCCAGCTGCTGCGTGCCTCCGCGCACTGGCGCGGCGAACGCTCGGTTTCGTCCACGCTGCGAGCGCTGGCCGCCGCGGCCCGCTCCACCCTGGCGCGCGCGATCCAGGAGCTGAGCCTGTTCCCGCAGCTCGCGTTCCTGATCGGCCTCGCCGTGGCCGGGGCGGTGGCGGTCTTCGCGCTGGCGATGGTGCTGCGCCACCAGGCCTGTGTCCGGCACGCCGCCGAGGAGCGAACGCGGCGTCTCGCGGCCGGCCGGCTGTCCCCCGCGCTGGGCTGGGCCGCCCTGCTGCTGCCGCTCTGGACCTGGGTCGGCGCCGCCTGGCTGCCGCTGTACTGGATCCTGATCTGCTTCCGCTTCATGAGCCGACGCGAGCGGCTCACCGCGGCGGCGCTGCTGATCCTGGTCGCGCTGGCCGTCCCGGCCTACGCGATCGGAGTGGCGCTGTTCGGGATGGCGGCCGACCCGGCCGTGCGCACCACGCTGCTGTCGCTGGGCGGGGAGTACGATCCGAACCGCCTGGCCCGCCTGCGGCAGCTGGTGGAGGCGCATCCGCAGGAGCCGGTCTACCGCTTCCTGCTCGCCGGACTGTACAAGAGCGGGCGGCACTTCGAGCAGGCCTTCGACGAGTACCGGCGGGTGCTCGAGATCGATCCGACCTTGCAAGCGGTGTACAACAACATCGGCAATATCTTCTACGCCACGGGACAGTACGATCAGGCGATCGTCGCCTACGGCAAGGCCCTGGCGCAGGGGCCGGAGTCGTTCCACGCGCGGTTCAACCTGCACCTGGCCCAGTCCGAGAGCTTCCGCTTCAAGGAGGCGGAGGCCTCGCTCGAGGCGGCCCGGAAGGTCGACGCCAAGCGCGTCGCGCGGCTCCTGTCGCGGACGGACGGGCGGCCGACCGTGCACGACGACTCGCTCGAGATCGGGACCGTGTGGGCGGCGGCGATCAGCGGTCGCCGGCCGCTCCAGGTCGAGGGGGGCGGGCGCTCGACCGCGGCGGCGGGCGCAGGGCCGCTCGCCGATCCGATCGGCTGGCTCGCGCTGGCGACGCTGGTCGGCTGCGGGGCGACGCTGTGGCGCGAGCGCACGAGGCCGGTCCCGCGAAGCTGCATCCGCTGCGGGCAGGCGTTTTGCGAACGCTGCAAGCGAACGCGTCGGGGCGAGGGCCGCGAGTACTGCACGCAGTGCCTGCACCTGTTCGTGCTGAGCAAGGGCCTGGCTCCCGCGGCCAAGGCGGCCAAGCTGCACGCGATCGAGCGCTTCGAGCGCCGCACGCGCCGGGTGCGCCGCCTGGGCTCGCTGCTCGTGCCCGGGCTCGGCCAGCTGCTGCGCGGTCGGACGGTCCGGGGCGTGCTCGTCGTCGCGCTGTGGATCGGCGCGCTCCTGGCGCTCCGGCCCGAGTTCCTCGGCGGCGCGCTGCGCCTGACCGGACTGGCGGCGCGCCCGGAGGTGCTGCTCGGGGCGACCGGCCCCCCGGTCTCGGCCGACGTCAGCCTGGTGTCGCTGCTCGCGGCCCCGCTGCTGCCGATCCTGTGGATCGGCGCCAACTTCGGCCGCCGCCGCCGGGAGGCCTGACGTGGCGCTCCAGGGAACGCTGCGCGACTTCGGTCTGCCCGACATCTTCCAGCTGATCGGCATCCAGCGGAAGACGGGCGTGCTGGTCCTGGAGCGCGACGGCGACCGCGTCACCCTCAACTTCCTCGAGGGCCGGATCGTCGGAGCCGAGACCTCGAGCGAATCGCTCGAGGACCGGCTGGGCGAGGTCCTGGTCCGGACGGGGCGGATCAGCGCGGAGCAGCGGGAGGCGGCGCTCCAGCTGCAGAAGAAGACGCTGCGCAAGCTCGGCCTGATCCTGCTCGAGCAAGGGCTGCTCGGCGAGGAGGAGCTGATCGAGGCCCTGAGGCTGCAGTCCTCGCAGATCGTCTACCGGCTGTTCCGCTGGCGGGAGGGCGCCTATCGCTTCACGCCTGCCGACGGCGTCGACTACGACGCGGCCCATTTCACCCCTCTCGGCGCCGAGACGGTGCTGATGGAGGGGGCGCGGATGATGGACGAGTGGCCGATCATCGAGCGCCGCATCCGCTCCGACCGCATGGTCTTGCGGCCGACGCCCCAGGGTGCGGCGCTCGCGGGGAGGAGCGCCGGCGCGGAGGAGATCGACCGGCCGGCGGCGGGGGCGGGCCGGCCGCTGTCGGCGGAGGAGCGCGCGGTGCTGGCGCTGGTCGACGGCAAGCGGACGGTAGGCGAGATCGGCGATCGGGCGGCGCTCGGGGAGTTCGACGGCTGTCGCATCCTGTCCGACCTGCTGGCACGCGGCCTGATCGAGGAGGTCCCGCCGGAGAAGGAAGGCCAGGCCCGCGGTCACGTCCTCGTCGAGCGCGCGCTGCGGCTGTGCTCCGTGCTGGTGGTCTTCGCCCTCGCCGGCGCCGGGGTGGCGCTGATGCCCGCGGCACCGTGGAGTCCGTGGCGCCTCCTGGCCGGCGATCCGGCCAGCGGGCGCCTGCGGCAGTACGTCGCCTCCGCCCGGCTCGAGCGGCTGGAGCGCGCGGTGCAGCTGTCCTATCTCGACCGCGGGACGATCCCGGCGTCGCTCGCGCTGCTGGCCGAGGGCGGCTACGTCCGCGAGGCGGATCTGACCGACCCCTGGGGACGGCCGTTCGGGTTCGAGCTGTCGGCCGGAGGCTACCGGCTGCAGGGCCTCGATGCCGCGGGGCAACCGACGCCCGACCTCGCCGTCACGCGGACCTTCGGGCCCCTGCAGCGGATGCTGCTGGCCGACGGCGCGCCGCCGTGACGGCGGCCAGGCCGCGGTCACGGCCCGGGGTCCACCGCCCCCCGAGGTCCCGCCCGCCCTTGACAGCGCGCGCGACGCGTCCTAGACAGGCCCCGGGTCCGGGATGCGGGGGCGGCCGTCGGCCCCGCGGGAGCAGCGCATGGGCAAGATCATCGGAATCGACCTGGGGACGACGAACTCGGTCGTCGCGGTGATGGAGGGGGGCAAGCCCACCGTGATCACCAACTCCGAGGGCGGCCGGACGACCCCCTCGGTCGTGGCGATCAACGACAAGGGCGAGCGCCTGATCGGCCAGGTCGCCAAGCGACAGGCGATCACGAACCCGCTGAACACGGTCTACTCGGTCAAGCGCTTCATGGGACGCAAGTTCAACGAGGTCCAGGCCGAGACGCGGGAGGTCCCGTACGAGGTCCAGGCCGCGGACAACGGCGACGTGCGGATCCTGGTCCAGGGCAAGCCGCTCGCCCCGCCCGAGATCTCGGCGTTCATCCTGCGCAAGCTGAAGGAGGCGGCCGAGGCCCACCTCGGCGGTGCCGTGGACGCGGCGGTGATCACCGTGCCGGCCTACTTCAACGACGCCCAGCGCCAGGCGACGAAGGACGCGGGCCGGATCGCCGGACTCGACGTCAAGCGCATCGTCAACGAGCCGACGGCGGCGGCGCTGGCCTACGGGCTGGACAAGAAGAAGGACGAGACGATCGCCGTCTTCGACTTCGGCGGCGGGACCTTCGACATCTCGATCCTCGAGGTCGGAGACGGCGTGGTCGAGGTCAAGTCGACCAACGGCGACACGCACCTCGGCGGCGACGACCTCGACCAGCGGATCATCGACTGGATCGTCGCCGAGTTCAAGCGCGAGCAGGGCATCGACCTGTCGCAGGACAAGATGGCGCTGCAGCGGCTGAAGGAGGCGGCGGAGAAGGCCAAGTGCGAGCTGTCGACGACGCCCGAGACCGAGATCAACCTGCCGTTCGTCACCGCCGACGCGACCGGGCCCAAGCACCTGCAGCTCAAGCTCAACCGCGCCCGCTTCGAGCAGCTGGTCGACGACCTGCTGCAGCGGACGCTCGGGCCCTGCCGCCAGGCGCTGACCGACGCCGGCATCCAGCCGGCGGAGATCGACGAGGTGGTGCTGGTCGGCGGCTCGACGCGGATTCCCAAGGTGCAGCAGCTGGTGCAGCAGCTGTTCGGCCGCGAGCCGCACAAGGGGGTCAATCCGGACGAAGTCGTCGCCGTCGGAGCGGCGATCCAGGCCGGCGTGCTGGGTGGCGACGTCAAGGACATCCTGCTGCTCGACGTCACGCCGCTGACGCTCGGGATCGAGACCTTGGGCGGAGTCTGCACCCGCCTGATCGAGCGCAACACCACGATCCCGGCGCGCAAGAGCGAGATCTTCTCGACCGCCGCCGACGGCCAGACCTCGGTCGAGGTCCACGTGCTGCAGGGCGAGCGCGAGATGGCGGCCGGCAACAAGACGCTCGGCCGCTTCCACCTGACCGGGATTCCCCCAGCCCCGCGGGGCGTCCCGCAGATCGAGGTCGCCTTCGACATCGACGCCAACGGCATCGTCAACGTGTCGGCCAAGGACCTGGGCAGCGGCAAGCAGCAGAAGATCACGATCACCGCGTCCTCCGGGCTCGACCGGGCCGAGGTCGAGCGCATGGTGGCGGACGCCCGATCCCACGCCGAGGAGGATCGCGCGGCGCGCGAGAGCGCGGACCAGCGCAACCGGGCGGACCAGCTGGTCTACCAGGTCGAAAAGACGATGCGCGAGAACGAGGGCAAGCTGGCGGCCGACGACCGCCGCGGGGCCGAGGAGGCGCTGGGCGCCTGTCGCGCCGCGCTCGAGGGCGGGGACCCGGCGGCGATTCGCGACGCCGCCGATCGGCTGGAGAAGGCCTCGCACCGCCTGGCGGAGGCGATCTACCGGGCGGGGGGCGCGGCGGGGAGCCCGGGCTCCGGTCCGGGCGGCGGCAGCGGCGGCGGCAGCGCCACCGACGACGTGATCGATGCCGAGGTGGTCGACGGTCAGGATTCGAGGAAGAACTGAGCCCCGGCGCTCGTGAGTGAGGAGGACGACGATGGGCGCGACCCCCAGCTGGGACCCGCTGCGCGAGCTGCTGTCGGTCCAGAAGCGGATGAACAAGCTGTTCGAGACGGCGTTCGAGCGCACCGACTTCGAGACCCACGGCGAGGTCGACACCTGGACCCCGGTGGCGGACGTCTACGACCTCCCGGACGCGCTCGAGATCTGCCTCGAGCTGCCGGGGCTGCGCCTCGAGCAGATCGACCTGCGGGTCGAGGGCGACGAGCTGGTGGTCGCCGGCGAGCGCGAGCTGGGACGCGAGGGCGACGGCGAGCGCTTCCACCGCGTCGAGCGCGCCTACGGCAAGTTCTCGCGGCGCTTCCACCTGCCGTCGACCGTCGACCGGGCGGCGGTCACGGCGACCTACCGCGACGGCCTGCTGCGGGTCAAGCTCCCGCACGACGGCGAGCGGCGCGGCGCGGTCCGCGTCGACATCCGCTGAGCGCGAGCCCGGCCGCGGCCGCGTCGCGAGCGCTCCGGCGCCGCGGCGCTGCATGGTATACTCTCCCGCCGTGTCCAAGGCCGGCTCCAAACTGGAACAGGACCGCGAGGAGCCGCGCGGCAGCGGCAGCCCCGAGTCGCTCAAGAAGTACTTGAAGGAGATCTCGCGTCTGCCGCGGGTCACGCCGGCCGAGGAACGCGAGCTCGGACGGAAGATCCGCAAGGGCGACGCGGTCGCGTTGCGCCGGTTGGTCGAGGCCAACCTGCGCTTCGTCGTTTCGTACGCCAAGCGCTACCGCGGCTGCGGCCTGTCGTTCCTCGACCTGATCAACGAGGGCAACATCGGCCTGATCGAGGCGGCCAAGCGCTTCGATGCGGACAAGGGCGTCAAGTTCATCACCTACGCCGTGTGGTGGGTGCGGCAGTCGATCATCCACGCGCTGTCGGACCAGAGCGGCGCCTTCCGGCTGCCGCAGAAGCAGGCCAACCTGCTGTACCGCATCGGCAAGGCGCAGTCCAATCTCCGCGCCGAGCTGATGCGCGCGCCGACGCGCGAGGAGATCGCCGAGCGGATGGACGTCGCCGTCGCCGACGTCAACAACCTGATGCAGGTGTCGGACGAGAACGTCTCGCTGTCCGCGGTGATCGACGAGGAGCACGACTTCCACCTGTCGGACAAGCTGGAGCAGGACATCATCCCCTCGGCCGACCTGGTGCTGCTCAAGGGCTCGCTGCGGCGGCTGGTGCGGACGGCGCTGGACGAGCTCGACCCCAAGGAGGAGCGGGTCGTGCGCCTGCGCTTCGGCCTGGACGGGGCCGACCCCAAGACGCTGAAGGAGATCGGCGAGATGCTGAACCTGTCGCGCGAGCGGATCCGGCAGATCGAGGCCCAGGCACTGGAGAAGCTGAACCGCTCGCAGAAATGCCAGCAGTTGCGCGGCTACCTCAACTAGGGTCGCGCGCGGTGGCCGCGATGGCCGTCCAGTGCCCGTTCTGCTCCGACACCGGGTTCCGCGTGCACAGCGGGGCCGACGGCGTGGCCTCGGCCGCGGCCTGCGGCTGCCGCGAGCCGGAGATCGAGCAGCGCCTGCTGCGCGACGCGAGCATCCCGCGCCGCTACGATCACTGCACGCTCGACGGGTTCGAGATCCACGATCCGTCGCAGGAGGTGGCGCTGCGCCTGGCGCGGGAGTGGGTCGAGCTGTGGCCGGCGACGCGCCACGGGCTGTTGCTGCTCGGCGCGCCGGGCACGGGCAAGACCCACCTGGCGGTGGCGCTGGCGCGCGAGCTGATCCGCGGCAAGCGGACCCGGGTGCTGTTCTGCGAGCAGCGCGAGCTGCTCAAGGCGCTGCAGGGCACGTTCGATGCCGGGTCGCCGCAGCGCGAGGCGGAGGTGCTGGGGCCGGTGCTGGACGCGGAGCTGCTGGTGTTGGACGACCTCGGTGCCGGGCGCACGACGCCCTGGGCCCGCGAGGTGATCCACGACGTGATCGTCCACCGCTACAACGAAGAGCGGCCGCTGATCATGACCTCCAACCACGCGACGGGGGACGAGCCCGGGCGCGCGCGCGGAGCGAAGCGAGCGGCGCTCGACGCGCCGCTGTCGCTGCGCGACCGGCTGGGCGACGCGCTGATGTCGCGGCTGTACGAGATGTGTCGGATCGTGCGGGTCGAGGGCAAGGACTACCGCAGCGGGGTGCTGCACGCCAAGCACCACTTCTGAACCGCCGCGCCGCTGCCGGCGGGGAGCCACGCTTCGCGATGTCGTCCGGGACGTTCGACAACCTGCGCTACGAGCGCCGCGGGGCCGGCGCATGGATCACGATCGACCGGCCGGCCAAGCTGAACGCGCTCGACCGCGCGACGGTCGCGGAGATCGTCGCCGCCGCCGCGCACGCGCTGGCCGATCCCGCGGTCGCCGTGCTGGTGCTGACCGGCGCCGGAAAGGCGTTCGTGGCCGGGGCCGACATCGGCGCGATGTCCGCGCTCACGCCGCGCGAGGCCCAGGAGTTCTCGCGGTTCCTCCAGGCGAGCCTGGACACGCTCGAGCGATCGCCCAAGCCGGTCGTCGCCGCGGTCAACGGCTTCGCCCTCGGCGGCGGCTGCGAGCTGGCGCTGGCCTGCCATCTGCGCCTGGCCGCGGACCGGGCCAGCTTCGCCCAGCCGGAGGTCAACCTCGGCCTGATCCCCGGTGCGGGAGGCACGCAGCGCCTGCAGCGATTGGTCGGCCGTGGCCGGGCGCTGGGCCTGATCCTGACGGGGGCCGCGATCGACGCCGCCGAAGCCTGCCGCATCGGCCTGGTGCACGCGGTCCATCCGGCCGACGCCCTCGTCCCGGCGACGCTCGAGCTGGTCGAGACCTTGGCCGCGAAGAGCCCGATCGCCCTGGCGCGGGCGCTGGAGGCGACGCTCGCCGGGGGCGAGCTGCCGCTCGACCAGGGGCTGCGCTTCGAGGCCGGCCTGTTCGGGCTGTGCTTCGCGACCGAGGACATGCGCGAGGGGACCCGCGCCTTCCTCGAGAAGCGGACGCCGCGCTTCACCGGACGCTAGCGCGTGGTGCGCCTGCGCCTGCTGCGCGTCCTGCTGCCGCTGCTGCTCTTCGGCCTGGCCTGGCTGGTCTACCTCAGCTGGTCGCCGCGGGGCCCGGTGCACAGCCCGCCCAAGCTGGCGGCGGACGCGGCCGAGCCGCGCGCCAACCAGATCTGGTTCGTCGAGTACGAAGGCGAGCGCCGCGCGGTCGCCGGCGACGTCGAGCGCTTCGAGCAGCACGAGGACGGGGTGCTGGAGCTGGAGGGGATCCGCGATCTCGAGATCCACCGCGAGACGGGCCCACCCTGGATCGTCAACGCGACCCACGGCGAGCGGCACGGCGAGGTCGGCCGGCGCCTGTGGCACTTCGCGGAGCGCGTCGTGTTCCGCGAAGCCGAGCAAGGCGTGGTGCTCACGCTCCCCGAGCTCGACATCGACGAGTCGGCGGGCGAGGCGCGCTCCACGGGCGAGATCCGCTTCGCGGCGCCGGGAGTGAGCGGGCGCGCCGCCGGCCTGCTCTACGGGCTGCGCGGGCAGCCGGGGAGCCTGGCCCGACCGGTGTTCGACGACGCCCGGGGCGGGCGTGCCACCGCGCGCGAGGCCACGCTGTGGGACGGCCTGCGCGACGTCGAGCTGGTGGGCGAGGTCGTGCTGCTGCAGCAGGGCGAGCGACTGGACTGCGGCAGGCTGCGCTTGTGGCACGCGGGAGCCGGGCGGCTGCAGCGCGCCCTGGCGGCGGCCCGCGTCTGGGGCGGCTGGCCGCTGGGAGCGGGGAAGTCGGTCCAGGTCGGGGCGGAGGAGCTCGAGGCCTGGTTCGACGACGACGGAGCGGCCCGGCGGATCCGGCTCGACGGCGACGCGCTGGTGGGACAGGCGGATCGCAGGGTTTCGGCGGCCTCGATCGTTGCCGAGCGCAGCGCGGCGACGGGGGGCGGCTGGACGCTGCGCGCGGCCGAATCCGTCGTGGTACAGACGGTCGTTTCGGGCGCGCCCGGACTGCTGCAAGCCGACGCGCTGGTGGCGAGCGTCGATGGCGCGCTGGCGCTGGAACAGGCCAACGCGGACGGCCACGTGAGCTTCGCGAGCGGAGCGACGCTGGCCGAGGCGGATCGCGCCAGCTTCGATGCCGGGGGCGAGGGCCGGATCGAGCTCGTCGCCGACGAGCGGCGCAAGGCCCGGCTGCGCCACGGAGCGCTGCGCGTGGCGGGAGCGCGGATCGTCACCGACCCGCAGGGGCGGCGGCTGCGGGCCGAGGAGCGCGTCGAGGCCAGCCTGCTGCCCGCGGCCGACGGGCCGTCCACCGCCCCGCAGCTGTTCTCCGCCGACGAGCCGGTCCATTTCGTCGCCTCGTGGCTCGACAGCCGCGACGGGGGGCGCCGCCTCGACTTCGGCGGCCCGGTGCGCGGCTGGCAGGGCGAGCGCAACCTCGCCGCCCACGAGCTGTGGATCGACCAGACGACGCGTACGATGGAGGCGAGCGGGGACGTGGCGACCCGCTTTCCCCGTCTCGAAGGGGGGGGCTCGACCTCCGAGGACGACTACGTTCAGATCACGGCGGGCCACCTGCGCTTCGACGACGGCGCGGGCGTGGCCGTCTACCGCGGTGACGTGCGGATGCGGATGTCCGAGGGCTGGATCGAGGCCGAGCGGATCGAGCTCCAGCGCGACGCGGCGACGGGACAGACGACGCAGGTCACGGCCAGCGGCCAGGTGCGGCTCGAGTTCCAGCGCACGGAGTCCGGCGAGCTCCAGGCGCCGGTGAGCGGCGAGGCCGACCGCGCCCTGTACGAGCCGCTGCTCGCCCGGATCCGCCTGTTCGGCGAGCAGTCGCCGGCGACGGTCGCGCGCGGGGGGCGGGGCGGCGGAACGACGGCGGGTCGGGTGCTAGCCTATCGGCTGGACCTGGGGACGCTGGAGGTCGACTCCGGCGACCAGGGCTCGGCGAGCATCCGGACCCACGGGCCCTAGGACGCTGATGCACGAGACGGACCCCCGTCCGGCGCCGCTCGGGACCGCGGCCGCTCCCGCCGGCACCGGCCTCGAGGCACGGGGTCTCGTCAAGCGCTTTCGCCGACGCCCCGTCGTCGACGGGGTCTCGGTCCGGATCGGCCCCGGGGAGGTGGTCGGCCTGCTCGGGCCCAACGGGGCGGGGAAGACGACCTCGTTCTACCTGATCCTCGGCCTGCTGCCGCCGCAGCGCGGTCAGGTGCTGCTCGACGGCGAGGACATCACGTCGCTGCCGATGTACCTGCGCGCGCGCCGCGGCATCGGCTACCTGCCCCAGGAAGCGTCGATCTTCCGCCGCATGACGGTCCGCGAGAACCTGCTGTCGATCCTCGAGATGCGACCGGCGGCGGCCGAGGACGCTCCGGCCCGCTGCGACGATCTGCTGCGCCAGTTCGGACTCACGGGCGTGGCCGGCACCCCGGGCTACGCGCTGTCCGGAGGCGAGCGACGGCGGGCCGAGATCGCACGCGCGCTCGCGAGCGAGCCGCGCTACATGCTGCTCGACGAGCCGTTCGCGGGCATCGACCCGATCGCGGTTGCGGAGCTGCAACGCATCGTCGTCCAGCTGCGCGCTGCCGGCATCGGCGTGCTGATCACCGATCACAACGTCCGCGAGACTTTGCAGATCACCGATCACGCCTATATTATCAGCGAGGGACGTATCTTCCGGCACGGCACGCCGTCGGAGCTCGCGACCGACGCGGAAGTCCGGCGGGTCTACCTCGGAGAGAACTTCCGCTTGCACTGACGCCCGTGATGCAACCGACACCGGTCCGCCCCGTCGGAGCCGCGACGCGACGCAACGCGTGGCGCGCTCGCCGTTCGAGCCGGCACGGCACACGGTCGAGGCGCAGGCCCGCATGACCGGCGGCGAGCCCGGCGGCTGACGGAGACGATGGCACTCGAGCAGAAGCTGAGCGCGCGGCTCAGCCAGCGGCTGGTGATGACGCCGTCGCTGCAGCAGGCGATCAAGCTGCTGCAGATGTCGAAGCTGGAGCTGGTGGAAGAGGTCCAGCAGGAACTCGTCGAAAACCCGGTGCTCGAGGAGTCGGAGGCCGCTCCCGGCGAGGCGGCCGAGGCCGAGGAGAAGCCGGCCGATCCGTTCGACGAGATCGACTTCGACTCCTACTTCCAGGATGCCGAGGGCTACCGCCCGCGGACACCGCTCGAGATCGGGACGGAGCTGCCGACGATCGAGAGCACGCTGGCCGAGCCGGCGGATCTGGCCGACCACCTGCTGTGGCAGCTGCAGATGTCGGCGGCCGACGAGCGGACGCGCGAGATCGGCCGCTCGATCATCGGCAACATCAACCCCCAGGGCTACCTCGCCGCATCGCTCGAGGAGATCGGGCAGATGGGGGACTTCGCCCCCGACGAGGTGGAGCGCGCGCTGGCCGCGATCCAGGCGCTCGACCCGGCCGGAGTCGGGGCGCGCGACCTGGCCGAGTGCCTGACGCTGCAGCTGCGCCAGCTGGGCGAGCAGGGCACGCCGGCCGAGACCATCGTGCGCGACCATCTGGACAAGCTCGAGGGCCGACGCTACAAGGAGCTGGCCGAGGCGCTGGGCCTGGGGATGGACGATCTGGGGGCCGAGATCGAGATCATCCGCGCCCTCGACCCGCGTCCCGGCCTGCGCTACAGCACCGAGCGCAGCAACTACGTCGTCCCCGACGTCTACGTCGTGCGCCTGGACGACGACTACCAGGTGATGCTCAACGAGGAGGGGCTGCCGCGGCTGCGGATCAGCCCGGTCTACCGCCGGATGGTGGCGCGCGGGGCCGCGGGGCCGACCCCCGACGACGCCAAGGAGTACGTTCGCAACAAGCTGCGCGCGGCGTTCCGGCTGATCAAGAGCCTGGAAGAGCGACAGCGGACGATCTACAAGGTCGCGACCTCGATCGTCAAGTTCCAGCGGGCGTTCCTCGATCACGGGATCGAGCGCATGCGGCCGCTCGTGCTCAAGGACGTGGCCGAGGACATCGGCATGCACGAGAGCACGGTCAGCCGGGTGGTCAACAACAAGTACATGCACACGCACCGCGGGCTGTTCGAGATGCGCTTCTTCTTCCACAGCGCGATCGCCTCGAGCGGCGGCGGGGAGAGCGTCTCCTCGCTGACGGTCAAGGATCGGATCCGTCGGATCGTCGCCGGGGAGGACCCCGGCCGCCCCCACTCCGACGCGGCGATCGTCAAGCTGTTGGAGGAGGACGGGCTGCAGATCGCGCGCCGCACGGTGGCCAAGTACCGCGAGGAGCTGAAGATCGGCTCGTCCGGCCAGCGCCGCCGGCCGTTCGGCCCCGACGCCCGCGAGACCCGCACCCCCGATGCGACGGAGGAGCCATGAAGATCGACGTGACCGGACGGCAGATGGACGTGACGCCCGCGCTGCGCCAGTTCGCCGAGGAGAAGCTGGGGAAGCTGGACAAGGTGCTGGACGGTCCGGTGGAGGCGCACCTGGTGCTGGCGATCAACAAGCACCGGCACTCGGCCGAGGTCAAGCTCGTGTCGCGGAACGTGGTCCTGTCCTGTGCGGCCGAGACCGGCGATCTGTACGCCTCGATCGGCGAGGCGGTCGACAAGCTCGAGCGGCAGGCGCTCAAGCACAAGGAGCGGATCCACGACCACAAGCAGCGCCGCGCGGCGCGCGAGGCCGGGGCGGGGAGCGCGAGCCCGGCCGCGGCGAGCGACGCGGCGGAGCCGGCATCCGCCACGGCGCGGCCGCGCATCGTCCGCAGCCAGCGCTATCGCATCAAGCCGATGTCGGCCGAGGACGCGGTGCTGGAGCTCGAGGCCACGGCCGAGGACCTGATCGTGTTTCGCGAGGCGGAGACCTCCCGCATCAACGTCGTCTACCGGCTCGACGACGGCAGCTTCGCGCTGATCGATCCCGAATTCTGAGGTCCGGCTCGCGGCTTGACCCTGGCCGGGGGCCGCTGCTACTGTTTGTGGCTGAAAGACTTCGGGAGATCCGCGGCGGGCGCGCCCCGCTCGCGGCGACCCCGGAGCGCGCGCCGCGCGGCGGAGACGCCCAGTCGTGAGCAAGGATCGAGCGAACGACGCGCCGGGGACGGCGACCAGCGCGAGCCGGCGCGAATGGAGCGAGGGGACGCTGCGCCAGGCTCTGGCGCGGCGAGCCGAGCGGGCGGGTCCGTTCTCGACCGTCTCGAGCCTGCCGATCGAGCGGCTGTACACGGCGGAGGACCTCGGCCCCGAGCCCCTGGGCGGCCGCCTCGGCTTTCCCGGCGAGTATCCGTTCACGCGCGGCATCCACCCGACGATGTACCGCGGCCGGCTGTGGACGATGCGGCAGTTCGCCGGCTTCGGCTCGGCCGCCGACACCAACGCGCGCTTCAAGTACCTGCTGGACCACGGTCAGACCGGGCTCTCGGTGGCGTTCGACCTGCCGACGCTGATGGGCCGCGACAGCGACGACGAGCTGGCGCGGGGCGAGGTCGGACGGGAAGGCGTGGCGATCGACACGCTCGACGACATGGAGCGGCTGTTCGAGGGGATCCCGCTCGACCGCGTGTCGACGTCGATGACGATCAACGCGCCGGCGGCGGTGCTGTTCGCGATGTACCTGGCCGTGGCCGAGAAGCAGGGCGTGCCGCTCGAGCGGCTGACCGGGACGGTGCAGAACGACATCCTCAAGGAGTACATCGCGCAGAAGGAGTGGATCTACCCGCCGCGGCCGAGCCTGCGCATCGTCACCGACCTGATCGCCTTCTGTCTGCGCCGCGTGCCGAAGTGGAACACGATCTCGATCTCGGGCTACCACATCCGCGAAGCGGGATCGACGGCGGTCCAGGAGCTGGCGTTCACGCTCGCCGACGGCATCACCTACGTCCAGGCCGGGATCGAGGCCGGGCTCGAGGTCGACGCCTTCGCTCCGCGGCTCTCGTTCTTCTGGAACTCGCACAACGACTTCTTCGAGGAGGTCGCCAAGCTGCGGGCCGCGCGCCGGATGTGGGCGCGCATCCTGCGCGAGCGTTTCGGCGCGCGGAACGCCGAATCGTGGAAGCTGCGGTTCCACACCCAGACCGCGGGCTGCTCGCTGACGGCCCAGCAACCCTACAACAACATCGTGCGCGTGACGGTCCAGGCGCTGGCCGCGGTGGTCGGCGGCACCCAGTCGCTGCACACCGATTCCTACGACGAGGCGCTGGCCCTGCCGGGAGACCATGCGGTGACGGTCGCGCTGCGGACCCAGCAGATCCTGGCCGAGGAGTCGGGCGTGGCGAACACGATCGACCCGCTCGGCGGATCGTATTTCGTCGAGGCGTTGACCGACCGGATCGAGCGCGAAGCGCTCGAGATCATCGACCGCATCGAGCGCATGGGCGGGATGGTGGCGGCGATCGAGGCCGGCTTCCCGCAGCGGGAGATCGCCGAGGCGGCCTATCGTTACCAGCGGCAGGTCGACGCGGGCGAGAAGACGATCGTCGGGGTCAACCGTCACCTCGGCGACGACGAGCGGCGTCCGGGGCTGCTCAAGATCGACGCCGCGATCGAGCCCGAGCAGCTGCGGCGCCTGGAGCAGATCCGCGCGCGACGGGACGCGGGGCGGGTGGAGCGGGCGCTCGCGGCGCTGCGCGCGGCCGCCGGCGACGGGGACAACCTGATTCCTCCGATGCTGGAGGCGGTGCGCGCCTACGCCAGCGTGGGCGAGGTCTGCCGCGCGCTGATCCCGGTCTTCGGCAGCTACCGCGAGGTCGCGGTGCTGTAGGCCGCGGCCGGGCCGGGCGGGAGGAGTCGCGGTGAGCGCGAGGCAGAGATTGCGGCTGCTGGTGGGGAAGGTCGGGCTCGACGGCCACGACCGCGGCGTGAAGATCATCGCCCGGGCGCTGCGCGACGCGGGCCACGAGGTGATCTACACCGGGCTGCACCAGACGCCGGAGATGGTCGTGCAGACCGCGATCCAGGAGGACGTCGACGCGGTGTCGCTGTCGATCCTGTCCGGGGCGCACAACCACCTGCTCCCGCGCGTGCTGGAGCTGCTGCGCGAGCAGGGCGCGGACGACATCGTGGTCTTCGGCGGCGGCATCATTCCCGACGAGGACATCCCCGGGCTGAAGGCCGCCGGAGTGCTGGAGATCTTCACGCCCGGGGCCTCGACCGAGCAGGTCGTGTCCTGGGTCGACGCCAACGTGAAGGCGCGCCGGCGCTGACGGCCCGCGGCGGGATCCGTCCCGCCGCGGCGCGAGCCGCAGATGGAACGAGAATACCGGCCGGCGGAGGTCGAGCGGCGCTGGACGGGCGAGTGGGAGCAGCGGCAGCTGTTCCGCGCCCGGCCGGAGGGCGGGGCCGAGCCGTTCTGCATGGTGATCCCGCCCCCGAACGTCACGGGGGACCTGCACGTCGGCCACGTCCTGGTCTACACGCTTCACGACATCGTGGCCCGCTGGCGCCGGATGCAGGGCCGGGACGTGCTGTGGCTGCCGGGGACGGACCACGCGGGAATCGCCACCCAGCTCGTCGTCGAGCGGCAGCTCGAGCTGGAAGGGCTGTCGCGCGAGGCGCTGGGACGGGAGGCGTTCGAGGCCCGGGTCTGGCAGTGGAAGGAGACCTACGGCGGCCGGATCACGGGCGCCCTGCGCCGGCTCGGCTGCTCGGTCGACTGGAGCCGCGAGCGCTTCACCCTCGACGAGGGCCTGTCGCGGGCGGTGCGCGCGGTCTTCGTCCGGCTGTTCCGGGAGGGGCTGATCTACCGCGACCGGGCGATGGTCAACTGGTGCCCGCGCTGCCGGACCGCGCTCTCCGATCTGGAGACGATCCACGAGGACGTCGAGGGCCGGCTGTACACGGTCCGCTACCCGGCGGCGGGCGGCGGCGGGGAGGGCGTGCGGGTCGCGACGACGCGCCCGGAGACGATGTTCGGCGACACCGCCGTGGCGGTTCATCCCGCGGACGAGCGCTTCGCGGGCCTCGTCGGCCGCCGCGTGGTCGTGCCGCTGACGACCCGCGAGGTGCCGATCGTGGCCGACGACTTCGTCGATCGCGAGTTCGGCACGGGGGCGGTCAAGCTCACGCCGGCGCACGATCCGAACGACTTCCGCGCATCGCGCCGGCTCGGGCTCCCGGAGCTCGTCGCGCTCGACGCCGCGGCGCGCATGACCGAGGCCGCCGGCGCCTACGCCGGGCTCGATCGGTTCGTCGCCCGCGAGCGGATCGTGGCCGACCTGACGGCGGCCGGGCTGCTCGAAAACGTCCGGCCGCACCCGCACGCGGTCGGCCACTGCCAGCGCTGCTCGACGATGATCGAGCCCTTGGCCTCGACCCAGTGGTTCGTGCGGATCGCGCCGCTCGCCGGCCCGGCGATCGAGGCGGTCGAGCGCGGGCGCACCCGGTTCATCCCGCCCGCCTGGAGCAAGACGTACTTCGAGTGGATGCGCAACATCCACGACTGGTGCATCTCGCGCCAGCTGTGGTGGGGCCACCGCATTCCGGCCTGGCACTGCGACCGCTGCGCGAGCTGCGACGTCGCCGAGACGGCGCCGGCGGGATGCGCCGCCTGCGGCGGCCCGCTGCGCCAGGACGACGACGTGCTCGACACCTGGTTCTCCTCGGCGCTGTGGCCGTTCTCCACGCTCGGCTGGCCGGCCGAGACCGCCGACCTGCGCCGCTACTATCCGACCAGCCTGCTGATCACGGGCCACGACATCATCTTCTTCTGGGTGGCGCGGATGCTGATGATGGGGCTGCGGTTCCGCGGCGACGTGCCGTTCCACGAGGTCTACATCCACGGCCTGGTGCGCGACGAGCACGGGCAGAAGATGTCGAAGACCAAGGGCAACACGGTCGATCCCGCCGAGCTCCAGCAGCGCTACGGCACGGACGCGGTGCGGTTCACGATGGCCGCGCTCGCCGCTCCGGGCAACGACATCCCGCTCGCGCCGCAGCGGATGGAGGGCTATCGCGCCTTCGCCAACAAGCTGTGGAACGCGGCGCGCTTCGTGCTGCTGCAGGTCGGCGACGGGGCGCCGGGCGCGAGCCGGGCCCCGGGGCCGGCGTCGCGCTTGCCGGAACGCTGGATCCGCTCGCGCCTGCAGGCCGCGATCGACGAGACCGCACGCTCGCTGGCCGAGCATCGTTTCGACCGGGCCGCCGACACGCTGTACCACTTCATCTGGCACGAGTACTGCGACTGGTACATCGAGATGGTCAAGCCGCGCCTGCGGGAGCGGGAAGGATCCTCCGGCGCGGAGGCGCGGGCGGTGCTGCTCGAGGTGCTGGAGCGGCTGCTCGCGCTGCTGCATCCGATCATGCCGTTCGTCACCGAGGAGATCTGGGGCAAGCTGCCGGGAGCACGCCCGGCGCTCGCCGTCTCGGCCTGGCCGCGGAGCGACCCGCAACGGACCGACGGCGAGGCCGAGCGGCAGGTGGCGCTGATCCGCGAGCTCGTGGTCAAGGTCCGGAGCCTGAGGAGCGAGTGCGACCTCGACCCCGGCCGGGTGGTCGAGGTGCTGGTGGCGGGCGCCGACGCCGGGCAGGCGGCGCTGCTCGCGGCCGAGCGCGACTGGCTCGAGCCGCTCGCCCGCGCCACGCGGGTGAGCGCGGTCGCCGCGCTGCGCGAGGATCTGGTGGCGGCGCGGGGCGTGCTCGCGGGCGGACTCGAGCTGGCGATCCCGCTCGCGGGGTTGCTCGACCTCGAGCTGGAGCGGGCGCGCCTGGAGAAGGAGCTGGCGCGGGTCGGGGGCGAGCTCGACGGGCGGACGCGGCGTCTGGCGGACGCCGGCTTCCTGACGCGGGCTCCGGCCGACGTGGTGGAGAAGGAGCGGAGGATCGAGCGCGAGCTGCGCGAGCGCAAGGACCGGCTGGAGGCGAGCCTGCTCCGGCTGCGGCCCGGGTCCGCGCGATGATCGCGGCTGCGGCGCGGAACGGAGGGAACGGCACGGCGCGGCCGCTCGACCCGGCCCTCGTGCGGCGTGCGGCGCGGGCGGCGCTCGACGAGGATCTCGGGGAACGCGGCGACGTCACGGGTGAGCTTGCGCTGCCCGCGGCGCGACACGTGACCGCGGTGATCGTGGCCCGCGCCGAGCTGGTCCAGGCCGGCCTCCCCGTCGCGCGCGAGGTCTTCGCGCTGCTCGATCCCGCGATCGAGTTCGAGCCGGCGCGCGAGGACGGATCCCGGCTCGGACGCGGTGCGACGGTCGCCTCGCTGCGCGGGGCGGCCCGGCCGATCCTGGCGGGGGAGCGCACGGCGCTGAACTTCCTGATGCGAATGTCGGGCATCGCCACGGCGACGGCCGCCGCCGTGGAGGAGATCGCCGGCAGCGGGACGCGGATCCTCGACACGCGCAAGACCGCTCCCGGCCTGCGCGTCCTCGACAAGTACGCCGTGAGCTGCGGGGGCGGCTGCAACCACCGGATGGGGCTCCACGACGCGGTGCTGATCAAGGACACCCACCGCGCGGCAGGCTGCTCGATCGCGGAGGCGGTGCGCGAAGCCCGGCTCCGCGGTCACGAGCCCGGTCGCATCACGGTCGAGGTGCGCGACCTGGCGGAGCTGGCCGAAGCGATCGCGGCCGGGGCGGCCCGCGTGCTGCTGGACAACATGGACGTCGCCGCGGTGCGCTCGGCGGTTCGCGCCGCGGCCGGGCGCGTCACCCTCGAAGCGTCCGGCGGGCTGCGCCCCGGGAAGCTGCGGGAGATGGCGGAGACCGGGGTCGACTTCCTCAGCCTGGGCTGGCTGACCCACTCGGCGCCCGCCGCCGATCTGGCGCTCGAGGTCCGGGCGTGGTCGTCGTGAGCGCCTGGCCGGCGGACCTCGCGGGGGAGCGGTTCGGCGCGCTCGTGCGCGACGTCCGGTTCGTCAAGCGCTGGCTGCTGCTCCCGCGAGTCGCATCGACGAACGACGAGCTGCGCCGGCTCGCCGCCGCCGGAGCGGAGGAAGGGACCGTGGTCCTCGCCGACGAGCAGACCGCCGGGCGGGGCCGGCAGGGCCGCAGCTGGCACTCGACCGCCGGGGCCGGCCTGTACCTCTCGGTCCTGCTGCGCCCTTCCGACCCGGCGCCGGCCGTGACGCGCTGGACGATCGCCGCGGCGCTCGCCGCGGCCGAGGCCTGTCGCGCGACGAGCGGGGTCGACGTCGCGATCGAGTGGCCGAACGACCTGATGGCGGGCGGCCGGAAGGTCGGGGGGATCCTGGCCGAGAGCCGGACGACCGGGTCGCGGGTCGACGAGCTGATCCTCGGCGTCGGGATCAACGTCCACCACGCCGCGGCTGACTTCCCGCCCGAGCTGCGCACGAGCGCCACGTCGCTGTCGATCGCCGGCGACCGGCGGCCCGACCGCGGTCGCCTGGCCGCGGCCCTGCTCGAGCGCATCGGGGCCCTGGCCGAGGACTTGGCGCGCGGGGGGTGGCCGGAGATCGTCGCCGGCTGGGAGCGGCTCGCGCCCGGCGCGCGGGGCTCCCGCGTGCGCGTGCTTCCGGCGGGTCGCGACGAACGAGCCGTGGAAGGCGTCACCTGCGGCCTCGACGCCTGCGGGGCCTTGCGCGTCCTGGGCGGTGATGGTCGGATGATCGTCGTGCGCCGGTTGGACTCCGTCGCGGCGCTGGGGCGCTGAAGCCGTGCTGCTCGCGCTCGACGTCGGGAACACGCAGAGCGTCTTCGGCCTGTTCCAGGGCGAGACGCTCCTCGCCGACTGGCGCCTGGCGACCCGCGCCGAGGCGACCGCGGACGAGCTGGGAACGTTGCTGCACGCGCTGCTGGAGCGCGGGGGGCACGAGCCGCGCCGGATCGAGGGCGTCGTCGTCGCCTCGGTGGTCCCGGACCTGAACGAGACCGTCGCCGCGATGGCCCGGCGCTACCTCGGGCGGGAGGCGCTGTTCGTCGGCCCCGGGACCCGCAGCGGCATGGCGATCCTCTACGAGAACCCGCACGAGGTCGGCGCCGACCGCATCGTCAACGCCGTCGCCGCGCGGTCCCGCCACGGAGCGCCGGTGATCGTGGTCGACTTCGGCACCGCGACCACCTTCGACGTCGTCGCGCCGGGGGGCGAGTATCTCGGCGGCGTGATCGCCCCCGGGCCACGGATCGCCGCGGAGGCGCTGTTCGAGCGCGCGGCGCGGCTGCATCGCGTGAGCCTCGAGCGGCCGGAGCGGGTGATCGGCCGCACCACGGAGCAGAGCCTGAAGTCGGGGCTGTACCACGGTTACGCCGATCTGGTCCTGGGCCTGATCCGGCGCATCCGGGCCGAGCTGGGACAGGAGGCGCCCGTCGTCGCCACCGGCGGGCTCGCGGCGATCTACGCGCGAGAGCTGGACCTCGTGGCGGCGATCGAGCCGCACCTGACGCTCGAGGGCCTGCGCCTGATCTGGCAGAAGAACCGCAGTTGAAGCTCCTCGTCGTCTGCAGCGGCAACATCTGCCGCAGCCCGATGGTCGCCGCGCTCCTGGGCCGGGCTGCGGACCGGGCCGGGCTGGACCTCGTGGTCGAATCCGCCGGAACGCTCGGGATCGAGGGGTCGGCGGCCTCGCCCCAGGCGATCGAGGCGCTGCAGGAAATCGGTCTCGATCTCCGCTCGCACCGCTCCCGGGGACTGAGCGCGGCACTCGTGGGGACGGCCGATCGGATCGTGGCCATGGAGCGCGAGCACCTCGCGCTGCTCGCCCGCCGTTTCCCCGTCCGGGCGCAGCCGCGCGTGCTGCTCCGCGCTTTCGAGCGCTCGGTCGACCCCGACCCCGCGCCGGACGATCTCGAGGATCCGATCGGTCGGCCGCTCGAGTTCTACCGCGCCCAGCGCTCCCTGATCGAGCGCTGCGTCGACCATCTGCTGGTCCATCTCGGCGGGTCGCCGGACGCGCCGGGACGCGGTTGAGCGGCCGCGGGCGGAGCGCGTGAGCGAGGACCGGCAGCTCGGCGCAGCGAGCTACGCGCGTCGCATCGAACGACGGTGGACCGCGGCCCTCGGCCGGCCGGTCGTCCTCTCGCCACGCGACTGGGAGACCGTTCTCGACTGGCACACCCGGGGCATCCCGCTCGAGGTCGTGGACGAAGCGATCGAGGCCGCGGCAGAGCGGGCGACCGAGCGTGGGAAGGACCCGCCGCGGGGTCTGAGCGACCTCGGGCCGGCCGTCGACGGGGCGTGGGCGACGATCGTGGGAGGGCGCGTCGGAGGCGGGCCCGGCAGGGGGGAGCCGCCTCCGGCGCCGGAAACGGCCTGGCGCGCGCGGGCGGCGGCGGAGCCGGACGGCTCGCCTCTCCGAAGCCTGCTGCAATCCTTGCTCGACCGGTTGGCGCACGGCGAGTCCCGCGCGACGCTCGACGCGCAGCTCGACCGCGCGCTCGTCCGTCACGCTGCCCCCGCGCTGCTGCGCGACGCGCTGCGCGAGATCGACCGCGACGTCGCCCCGCACCGATCGCGGATCGCGCCGGCCCGGCTGGAGGAGATCCGCGATCGTGCCGCCGTCCGGCGGCTGCGCCAGAAGCTCGGCCTGCCGGCGCTGGGGCGCGACCGGAGCTGAGCCACAGCGCCGCTTCGAGACGGCGACCCACTCCTCCGGCGATCCGTCGTCCTCGCGCCGCGGCACGCGCGGGAGCTAAGATGAGACCGTCCCGTCGCCTCCGGCGAGGCTCCCGTTGTCGACAGGGCCGCGCCCTCGGCTTCCGCTGGCTCCGCTGTCGGTCGGCCTGCTCGCGGGGATCGCCGCGGCGGCCTGGCTTCCTTGCCATCGGGTTCCGACATGGGCCACGCTCGCCGCGATCGGCGTGGCGCCCCCGGCGTGGAGGGCGCGCGGCGGTCTCGGCTCTCTCGCGCTGGCCCTCGCCGCGGCCGCCTGCGGTGCGTGGATCGAGGACCGGGATCGGTCCGCACACGCCGCCCGCGCGGCGGAGATCGGGCTGCCCGACGACGGAGCCCCGGTCGAGCTCCACGTGCGCGGGAGACTGCTCGAGCCGCCGGAGCCGTCGCACGACGGCGAGATCGTGCTCCGACTCGAGGCCTGGCGGGAGAGAGAGGGCCGGGGACCCGCCGGGGTGCTGTCGCTGCTGCTCAGGGTCGCGCCGTCGCCGGGGGGCTCCGCCGGGGAGCTGCGCCGGTGGGAGGCGGGGGACGAGGTTCGCGCTTGGTGCCGCCTGCGCCGACCGGTCGCTCCGCGAACACCCGGGTCGAGGGCCTTCTCGCTCCGCGCGCGCGGACTCGACGCCGTCGGCACGGTCAAGAGCCCGCACCTCGTGGAGCTGGTCGCGCGGGGCCGGCCCGGCCTCGCGCGCTGGGCCGGACGCGCCAAGCTCGCCGCCCGGCTCCGGCTCGACCGGTGGATCGGGGTGGGAACGGAGCCGCGGGCCCTCGCCGGCGCCCTGCTCCTCGGAGACCGCGCGGCGCTCGAGCCCGAGGCCAACGCCTGGCTCCGGCAGTCGGGGCTGGTGCACGTGGTGTCGATCAGCGGGCTGCACGTCGGTCTCGTGGTCCTTGCGCTCGCGGAGCTGCTGCGACGCGTCGGGGCCGGACCGCGCCTGCGTCTCGTCCTGCTGGCCCCTTTCCTGCTCGGCTTCTGCCTGCTCGTCGGACCGCGCTCTCCGGTCCAGCGCGCCGCGCTCGGGGCGGGGGCGATGCTGCTCGGGCAAGCGATCGGGCGGGCGGGCAACGCGCTGAATGCGCTGCTCGCTGCGGCCGCGGTGCTGGCCGCCGCGCAACCCGCGGTCCTCCAGGACGTCTCCTTCCAGCTGACGTTCCTCGCCACCGGCGGGATCGTGCTGCTCGCACGCCCGCTGGCCGCCGGCTGGCCCCTGGCGCGCGCCCTCGCATCGCCGCTCGCGGCCGGCCTCGCCGCCTATCACGCGACGTCGGCCGCGCTCGCCTGGCACTTCGGGATGCTCGCGCCGCTGGGGGTGATCTGGGGAGTTCCGGCGGTACCGCTGTGCGGAGTCGCTCTCCTGGCCGGGTACGCGTCGGTGCTCGCACCATTACCCGTGCTGGCGGCGCTTGCGGCACGCTGCACCGAACTCGCCTGCGACGGTCTGATCCGTCTTTCCGCGGTCGCCGCCGGCATGCCGGGCACGTTCACGGTGGTGCCGCGTCCCGCCGGACTGCTTCTCGCGTTGCATGGCACGGCGCTCGCGCTCCGGGTCGCCGCGCCCGGCCGGTCCGCCCGCTTCCGCATCGGCTCCGGTGCCCTCATCGGGCTGGCGTCGGTCTGGCTCCACCTCGGGCCGCCGCCACCCGCGGCGAGCGCGCGGATCGAGGCGTCCGTGCTGGACGTCGGGCAGGGTCTGGCGGTGGTCCTGCGTGGCCCCGGGGGCGTCGTCGCGGTCGACGCGGGCGGGAGCCGCAGCCGCTCGTTCGACCCGGGCGAGCGGATCGTGGTGCCCTACCTGGTGGCCGTGGGCGCCCGCCGCGTCGAGGCCCTGGTCGTGACCCACGAGGATCTGGATCACGCGGGCGGCACGTTCGCGCTCGTGCGGCTGCTCGAGGTGGGAGAGGTCTGGCTCGGGCCCGGGCACTCGGCGAGTCCGCGGCTGGCCGCACTCGTGGACCTGGCACGGCAGAACGGGGCCGCGGTCATCGGCGTGGCCGCCGGCAAGCGCGGCGAGCCGGGGGGGATTCCGCTCCGCGTGCTCGCACCGGTCGTGGGGCAACTCCCGGCCGCCAGCAACGCGCGGTCTCTCGTGCTGGCCGCGGGCACCGAGCCGGCGCGCCTGCTCATCCCGGGAGACATCGCGCGGACGGAAGAGACCGGGCTGCTGGAAGACGCGGGAGCCCTGCGGTCCGAGGCGCTCGTCCTCGCGCACCACGGGAGCCGCAGCGGATCGGGGCGAGACTTCCTCGACGCGGTCGGCGCGTGGCTGGCGATCGCGTCGGTCGGACGCCACAACTCGTTCGGGCACCCCCATCCCGAGACCGTCGAGCGCGTTTCGGCGACGGGCGCCAGGCTCCTGCGCACCGATCGGGACGGGTGGGTCCACCTCGTCGAGCGCTCGCGTGGGTGGATCGTCCTGTCCGACCGAGGCGATCGGCCCGGAAGCTGCCGGGACGGGCGGTTGCGGCCGGGTCCGGGCGAGCGGATCCTGTCCTCGCACGGTGACGGAGCGTTGCGTCCCGTCGAGGACGCCCGCCTTCGAGAGCCGGGATCCGGCCCGGATCCGCGGGGGTACGGATGTTGCTTCCCGTGAGGGCGAGCGCCCGCAGCCCGGAGGTCCACGCATGAATCCCAGGCGGCCGTCGCGGCGGCTCGTCAGGATCGCGGCCCTCGTGGCCCTGACGGCGACCACGCTCGCGGCCGCCGACGCCGCGCGCACGAGGCCGGGGAGCGCCCGCGGCGGGAGCGGCTCGGGCGCGACCCGCGCGAGCGGCACCGCGACCTACGGGCACCGCGCAGGCCACCACCACGGCCACTTCCACGGCCGCTACGGCCACCACGCGTACGGCGGCCTGCACTACTACGGTGACCCGTTCTGGTTCGGCCCCTACTGGGGGTGGTGGCCTCAACCGAGGCCCCTCGCCCTGGGCGCGATCGTCCCGGGCAAGACGGCGCCGGCCGTGATCGAGACCGACCTCCGGCCGCGGAGGGCGGAGGTCTGGATCGACGGCAGGATGTTGGGGCAGGCGCGGGATTTCGACGGGCGCTGGGATCGGCTCTGGATCCCGCCTGGAGAACACGTGGTGGAGTTCCGCAAGGAGGGCTACCAGACGCTCCGCCGGCCGGTCGTTCTCCCGCCGGCGGGGTTTCTCCGGATCGAGGAGAGGTTGCAGCGTGGCGCGGGCCCCGACCCGAGATCGACCGCGGAGGAACCGATCGTCGAGGCCGCACCCCCGACCCCGGCAGCGAGCGGGAGCGAACGACAACGACCCGCGCTGCGGCGGGGCCTGCTGCACATCGAGGTGCTCCCGGCGGACGCGGCCGTCTACCTCGACGGAGAGTTCCTCGCGCACGGGGACGAGCTGGCCCGGCTGCACGGCGCCATCCCGGTCGCCGAGGGCGCGCACCTGGTCGAGGTCGTGAGGCCGGGGTACGCGGCCCGGTCCGTCGAGGTCGAGGTCGCGGGAGGCGAACCGGTCCGTCTCACGGTCGACCTGCGAGCCGAGACGGAAAGCGGAGACTGAGCGCTCATTCCAGGTCGCGCAGGTTCTTTCCGGGCTTGAAGCGGATCGTCTTTCCGGGCGGGATCCGCACCTCGCGGCCGGTGCGGGGATTGCGGCCGATCCCCTTCTTGCGCGGCTTCACCTGGAAGACGCCGAAGCCCCGCAGCTCGATCCGCTCCCCGCGGTCCATCGCCATCTTCATCGCGTCGAAGACGGCCTCGACCGCCTCCACCGCCTTGACCTTCGTGATCTCCGCGTCCTCCGCGACCTGATTGATGATGTCGGCCTTGATCATCGAGCCCCCCCCCCGGTCCGGCAGTCTGGACCACGCACCGCGGGCTGTCAAGCCGCTCGAGAACGTAACTCCTTGAGCAGCAACAGATAGAAGATCGGATCCCTGGCTCCGGCCCCCGTCGCGTGTTACGGTCCTCCGGATGACCCTGCCCAAGGTGGTGATCGTCGGGGCCCCGAACGTCGGGAAGAGCACGCTCTTCAACCGGCTCCTGGGGCGCAGGCGGGCGATCGTCACCGACCACCCCGGAATGACGCGCGACCGGCTCGAGGGAACGGTCGCCGCCGAGGCCGTCCGCTTCGTGCTGGTCGATACCGGTGGGCTGACCCCGGGCCTCGAGCTGCCCTACGCCGACGAGATCGAGCGCCAGGTGGCGCTCGCGCTGGCGGAAGCGGCGCTCGTCCTGTTCGTCGTCGACGTGCGCGCCGGCACCACCCCGCTCGACCTCGAACTCGCCGACCGGCTGCGCCGCCGCCGCCGGCCGCTCTTGCTCGTGGCGAACAAGGCGGACACGGAAGGGCTCGTCGCGCAGGCGGCGGAGTTCCACGCCCTCGGGCTCGGCGCCCCGTTCCCCGTCGCCGCCGAGCACGGGCGGGGAGTGCCCGAGCTCGTGGCGGAGATCGCCCGCGCGCTCGATTGCGACTCGTCGCCGGCCGAGCCGCCCGCGGACGAGCGAGCCTGGGTCAGCGTGGCGATCATCGGCCGGCCCAACGTCGGCAAGTCGTCGATCTTCAACCGGCTGGTGGGGCAAGAGCGGGCGCTCGTCAGCGAGGTTCCGGGCACGACGCGCGACTCGATCGACACGCTGCTCGAGGTCGGCGAGCGGCGCTACCGGCTGATCGACACGGCCGGCATTCGCCGCGCCGGACGCGTCGAGCGCGGCCCGGAGCGGATGTCGGTGCTGCGCGCCCGGAGCAACCTCGAGCGCGCGGACGTGGCCGTGCTCGTGCTCGATGCCAGCGCCGGCCTGGCGGCGCAGGACGCCCACGTGGCGGGTCTCGCGCACGAGGCGTTCCGCCCCCTCGTCGTCGCGGTCAACAAGTGGGACCTCGTGGAGAACCGGGAAGCGCAGGTCAAGCGCTGGGAAGTCGAGGTGCGGGAGCGGTTGCGCTTCGCCAAGGAGACGCCGCTGGTCTTCGTCAGCGCGCGCAGCGGCCAGCGCGTGCCGCGCGTCCTCGATCTGGTCGACGACGCCGATCGGGCGACCCGGATCCGCGTGGCCACGCCCGAGCTGAACCGCCGGCTCGCCTTGCTGCCGTTCGCCCGTGGCCCGGCCCGCGGGAGCGGCGGCGGCTTCCGCGTGCTGTACGGCGTCCAGATCGCCGTCCGGCCGCCGTGGTTCGTGCTGTTCTGCAACGAGCCGAAGCTGGCGCACTTCTCGACGCGGCGGCAGATCGAGAACCTGATCCGCGAGCGCTTCGGCTTCGGACCCGCCCCGATCCGCCTCGAGCTGCGAGGGCGCGAGCGCCGGCGGCGCGGGGGCGGGGCGACCGCGCCCGCGGAGGCGGAGATTCCGCCGGCGCCCCGGCGACGGGAGCGCGCCGGGGGCCGGCGCAAGACGCCGCGTCGCGCGCCTTGACCGCCCTGCGGGGGGGACCTATGTTCCGGACCGCAGCGTCCCCTGTGGGTGCGGGGACCCCCGCGAACGAGAGGCGTCGCCGATGGTACTGTTCAACTACGCCACCAAGGAGCTGACCGCCAAGATCGTCTACTACGGCCCCGGGCTGTGTGGCAAGACGACCAACCTGCAGTTCATCCACGAGCAGCTCTCGGACAACGTCAAGGGCAAGATGCTGTCCCTGGCGACGAAGACCGACCGTACGCTGTTCTTCGACTTCCTGCCGATGGACCTGGGAGAGATCCGCGGAATGAAGACGCGGATGCAGCTCTACACCGTTCCCGGGCAGGTGTTCTACAACGAGACGCGCAAGCTCGTGCTCAAGGGCGTCGACGGGATCGTGTTCGTCGCCGATTCGCAGAAAGAGATGCTCGGACCCAACATCGAGGCGTTCAAGAACCTCGAGGAGAACCTGAAGGGGCATGGCCTCAAGCTGGCGGAGATGCCCCACGTGCTGCAGCTCAACAAGCGGGACCTGCCCAAGCTGTCGAGCGTCGCGGAGCTGAACGCGGCGCTGAACAAGCACAACGCTCCGTTCTACGAGAGCGTGGCCACGACCGGCATCGGCGTGCAGGACACGCTCAAGGCGATCACCAAGCTCGTGCTGCTGCACCTGACGACCAAGTACGACCCGCGCTCGGCGACGGCGGGACAGGCGCCGAGCAAGCCGGCGGGGAAGTCCCGCGGCAAGACGGCGCCCCAACCGGCGGCCGCGCCGGTCCCGCCGCTGGCCGCGGCTCCGGCGTCGGTGCCGCTGTCGAGCGCAGCCCCCGTGGCCGTGCCGCTCTCGACCGCGGGTTCCGCCGCCAGAGTCGCGGCTCCCGCGCCGGCGGCGGCTGCGGGCGAGGAGCGCCTCGCGGCGGGGGGGCTCGCTCCGTCGAGCGGCGAGCTCGACGACCTGGTCGACCAGCTGCAGCAGGCGCCGGCGATCGAGATCGCGGTGGACTCCGACGCCGAGCCCGCTCCGCGCGTCGAGCGGGGCCCCGCAAAGACGGTGCGACCGGCGATCGAGGTCGCCGTCGCCGCGACCGCGGACGGCGGTGCCCCGCTGCGGCTGACCGACGTCGTGGGCCCGGCCGGCCTGTTCGACGATCCGACGCTCGAGATCGCCCGGCTCGCCGCCGGCCAGGAGCGTGCGATCCTCGTCCCGGTCGAGCTGGCCGACCCCGCGGCCGGGGGCGCGGTTCGCCGCTACGCGCTGCGCGTCGCGCTGCGACTCGATCGGGCCGACTGAAGCCGCCGCCCCGCGGGCGAAGCCGGCGGCGGTGGCGCGAGGCGGCCGTCTGCTTCATTCTGGCTCCGGGTGTGCGGCTGTCTCCCTGGCTCGGCGCGCGCCCGCGGGCGTAGCCCGGGCCGCTGGCCGAGGATGCGCGTCGTCCCCACTCTCGCGGTCGTCCTGGCCGCCGCGTCGCCGGTGCCGGTCGCCGGTGCGCCCCAGAACCTCTACGACTGGATCGCTCCGGCGCCGATCGTCCTCACCGGGGAGCGTGTGGGATCGGCGGACCGGCAGGTGACGGTGCGCGTTCGCGACGTGCTACGAGGAGAGGTTGCCCCGGGAACGACGATCCGTGTAGCGCTGCGGCAGGCCAACCGGAGTCGCGACCGGGACCTGCACCCGGCGGGGATCCAGCTGCGCCCCGGGGTGTCGTACACGCTGCTGCTGGAGCCGGGCGGCGCCGGAAAACGCGGAACGGAGCCGGCCTACGAGCTGGTGCGCGGGGTCCAGGGGGTGCGAGCGCTCCCCGCCGAGGGGGCGGAGGCGCTGGTCGGCGCGCTGGCCACGCTCGTCGCGATCCAGGCCCAGTCCGACGATCGGCGGAGCTGGGAGGAGATCCACGCGCTGCTCGAGCGGGGGGAGCCGCTGCTGATCGAGACCGCCCTCGACCTGCACGTCAAGTTCCGCCGCGGCGATGCCGGCCTGATCGACACGCTCCGGCCGTTGCTAGAGCACCCCGCAGCGGCGATCCGCGAGCGTGCGGCCGGCCTGCTCGGGCAGATCCTCGGCCGCCCGCGGGACGAGCCCGGGGCCGAGGTCGCTGCCCTGCGCGACGAGCTCGCTGCACGGGCCCGGCGCGACCCCGCGACCCCCGTGCGCCTCGCCGCGGTCCGGGCGCTCGACGCGCTGGGAGGGGAGGGCGTCCTGACCCTGCTCGACCGAATCGCCGACGACGACCCGGATCAGGACGTCCGCCTGCTGGCCGAGGCCCTGGCCCTGGAACGACGACGTGGCGCCGCGCTCGCGGGCGAGGATTGACGCCCGGCCGGCCGGCCCTTAACTTTCCGGGGGAGGCCCGGCGCGACCGATGTCGCAGCACCCGTTCCAGAGCTTCATGGTCCGCTATCGCGCGGGCGAGAGCGTCTTCGCCGAAGGCGAGCCCGGATCCACGATGTTCGTCGTGCACAGCGGTCGGATCGCGCTGCACCGCACCGCCTCGGGCCAGAAGCAGCCGCTCGGGGTGCTGGAGAAGGGGGATTTCTTCGGCGAGATGTCGATCCTCGAGGGCCTGCCGCGGACGAGCAGCGCCGAGGCGCTCGACGACGCGGAGCTGATCGAGATCAACAGCATGATCTTCGACAAGATGATCCGCGGCAACATCGAGATCGCCGTCCGCATGCTGCGCAAGCTGTCGATCCGGCTGCGCGAGGCCGAGGCGCGACTCTCCGGGCAGCAGGCGAGCGGCGGCCGCTCGACGGGGGCCAAGGCCGCTCCGCCTCCGGTGCGCCCGGCGAGTCCCGAGCGTCCGCGCGGGGCCCGTCTCGAGTCGCGCGAGCACGAGCGGTTCTATCCCTTGGCCGACGGCGAGACGCTGATCGGCCGCTACGATCCGGTGACCGAGCTGAAGCCCGACGTCGACCTCACCGAGCTCGACCTGCGGCGCAGCGTATCGCGGCGCCACGCGCGCATCCTGCGCTCGAAGGAGGGGTTCTTCGTCGTGGTCGAGGTCGGCGCGCTGCAGGGCACGCAGATCAACGGGGCGCAGCTCGATCCCGGCGTGCCGCACCCGCTGGCCGACGGGGACCAGCTGAGCCTGGGCAACGTGGCGATGGTCTTCCGCAGCTCGCCCTGAGGCCGCTGGCGGAACCCTTGCCACCCCGGAAGGCGGAAGGGGAGACGGGGGCGATGCAGGCTGCGGCGGGGACGAGGAGCGGCGGGATCGCGCGGGCGGCCGGGGTGCGCCCCGGTCACGCGGGAAGGGCCGGAGCGGGCGTGGCTCGCGGCCGGAGGCCAGGCCGGCTCGCGCGCTTCACGTCCCTCGCCCTGGCCCTCGCCGGCTCGCTCTCTCCCGCCGCGGCCCGCTCGCCCCTGCCGTACCGGGTCGAGGTCGAGGTCGGCTACGGCGTCCCCGCGGGCCCGCAGTCGGTGCGTGGCGAGATCGAGGCCGCGGTGCGTCAGGATCTGGCGCAGCGGCGCTGCTTCCGCGCGGTCGGCGCCGCTCCGGCCGCCCCGTTCGAGGAAGACCTCGTCCTGCGACTGACGATCGAGGAGTTCGTCGAGGAGGCGAGCTACGGGACGACGCTCCACGAACGGAGCCGCTCCCACGATCCCGAGGTTGCCCAGGCGGCGGATGCGCGCGCCTCCGCGATCGTCTCGCTCGAGCTGCGGACCGCCACCGATTCTCTCTCGCTGCGCACGCGGCGCTACCGGGAGGAGGCGCTGGCAAGCGGGATGGCCAGCGCGGATCCGTCGGCGCTGGCGCGAGAGCTGTTCCTCGCGCAGCTCGTGCGCCAGGCGCGCAAGTTCGCCTGCACCGGCTCGCCCGCCGCATGGCAAAAGCTGCTGCGCCGGGCGCGGGAGGCGGCGCGAGCCAGCGCCCGCTGAGACCGCGGGTTCGGCTCGCGGCACGACTCCGGCTCGGCGCCGGCTCGGCTGCAGGGCGCGACGAGCATCCAGGACCGGCGCGCGTTGACCCCGGCGGTGCCGCGTGGTAAATTCCGCCCGCTCCGGCTCCGGCGCTGGAGACGAGTCGATCGCCCCTCCGCTCCGCCGGACAGGAGCGGCGGTCGCGTTCCCCGTGAGAGGCGGCGCAGCATGACCGAGGGCCCGCGGCCACGCGTGCTGTCGGGGATGCGGCCGACGGGGCCGCTGCACCTCGGGCACCTCGTCGGAGCGTTGCGCAACTGGGTCGAGCTGCAGCAGCGCTACGACTGTTTCTATGCGATCGTCGACTGGCACGCGCTGACGACCGACTACGCCGACACGCGCTCGATCGCCGGTCACGTTCGCGAGCTGGCGCTGGACTGGCTCGCGGTCGGCCTCGATCCCGAGCGCTGCCAGCTGTTCGTGCAGTCGGAGGTCAAGGAGCACGCCGAGCTGCACCTGCTGCTGTCGATGATCGTCCCCCTGCCGTGGCTCGAGCGCGTGCCGACCTACAAGGAGCAGCAGCAGGAGCTGCGCGACCGCGAGCTGAACACCTACGGCTTCCTGGGCTACCCGCTGCTGCAGACCGCCGACATCCTGGCCTACCGCGCGGCGTGGGTTCCGGTGGGCGAGGACCAGGTGCCCCACCTCGAGCTGTCGCGCGAGATCGCCCGCCGCTTCAACCAGCTCTACGCCCCGGTGTTCCCCGAGCCGGCGCCGCTGTTGACGCCGGCCGCGCGGCTGCCCGGGACCGACGGCCGCAAGATGTCGAAGTCCTACGGCAACGCGATCCACCTGGGCGATCCGCCGTCCGTCGTCGGCGACAAGCTCGACGGCATGCTCACCGACCCCCGGCGGACCCATCGCCACATCCCGGGAGATCCGGCGGTCTGCCCGGTCTTCACCCACCACCGGACCTTCTCCAGCGCGGCGACCCAGGCGTGGGCCGACGGCGGCTGCCGGACGGCGGCGATCGGCTGCCGGGACTGCAAGGCGGCGCTGAAGGCGAGCCTCGAGGAGCAGCTGCGCCCGATCCGCGAGCGCCGCGAGGAGCTGCGGGCCGAACCCGCTCGGGTCGAGGCCGCCCTGCGGCGCGGGGGCGAGGCGGCGCGCGAGGCGGCGAGCGAGACGCTCGGTGCGGCCCGGAGCGCGATGAGGATCGGGCGGTGATCCGAGCGACGAGCGGGGCTCCCCCGGGGACGGCCCCGGCGGCCGACGTCCCGCCGCAGTTCCACGCCGGCGGCTTCAGCGGGCCGCTCGACTTGCTGCTGCACCTGGTGCGGGTCAACGAGGTCGACCTGGGGAACATCCCGATCGTCGAGATCACCGCGCAGTACAACGAGTACCTGGATCGGATGCGCGAGCTGAACCTCGAGATCGCGGGCGAGTACCTGGTGATGGCCGCGACGCTGATGCACATCAAGTCGCGGATGCTGCTGCCGCCCGATCCCGAGGCCGGCACCGGCGCGGACGAGGCCGACCCGCGCGCCGAGCTGGCGCGACAGCTGCTCGACTACCAGCGGTTCAAGCAGGCGACCGAGGGCCTGCAAGCGATCGAGGCGCGGCGCAGCCTGGTCTGGCTGCGGCGGGGCGTCCCGGAGGAATTCCAGGACGAGGAGGCGCTGGCGGTCGACGTGTTCGACCTGTTGCGGGCGTTTCGCGAGCTGCTCGGCCGGCTCGACGACGAGGCGCGGCTCCAGCTGCGGCGGGACACCGTCTCGGTCGCCCAGAAGATGGACTGGCTGCGCGAGCTGCTGACGAGGCGGGGCTCGGCGAGCCTGAGCGAGCTGCTGGCCGAGCTGCCCACGGCGCTCGACCGCATCGCCGCGTTCTTGGCGCTGCTCGAGCTGGTGCGGCTGCGGGTCGTGCTCGCCTTCCAACGGCGGCTGCACGACGAGATCCGGATCGCCCTGCGCCCGCCCGACCCGGAGCGGGCCGTGAGCGGCGCGGCGGAGCCGTGAGCGACACGCCCGAGCGCCCCGACCCCGAGCGGCTCCCGGCGATCGTCGGGGCGGCGATCTTCGCCGCGGACGGGCCGGTACGGCCGGAGGAGCTGGCCGACGCGCTGGGGCTCGAGCCCGCGGCGGTGCGGCAGGCGATCGAGGCGCTGGGGGCGGACCTCGAGCGCTCCGACCTCGGGCTGTGCCTGGAGTGGATCGCGGGCGGCGTGCGGATGGCGACCGGTCGGGCGGTCGCCCCCTGGCTCCGCCGGTTCTTTCGCGAGCGAAACCGGACCCGGCTGTCGACCGCGGCGCTCGAGACGCTGGCGATCATCGCCTATCGCCAGCCGGTCACGGTCGCCGAGATCCAGGCGATCCGCGGGAAGGACCCGACGGCGGCGCTGCGCGGCCTCGTGGAGCGCAAGCTGGTCCGCTGCCTCGGACGCAAGAAGGTCGTCGGCCACCCGATGCTGTACGGAACGTCGCGCGAGTTCCTGGTGCACTTCGGGCTGAACGACCTCGAGGACCTGCCGTCGATCGACGAGTTCGAGAAGCTGCTGTACGGGACCGGTCTCGGCGAGAGCCTCGGCGGCGCCGCGGAGGGCCCGGCGGAGACGGAGGACGGGGACGAGCCGCTGGCGGCGGCAGCCGCGGCGGATCCGGGAGACCTCGACGACGGCCCTTGACCGAGCGGCTGCAGAAGGCGCTCGCCCGGGCCGGCGTCGCCTCCCGCCGGACTGCGGAGCGCTGGATCGCCGAGGGTCGGGTGGCGGTCAACGGAGCCGTGGTCCACGGCCCCGGGGCGCGGGTCGATCCCGCCCGCGACGCGATCACGGTCGACGGGCGGCCGCTGCCCCGGCCGGCGGCGGACCGCACCTACCTGATGCTGCACAAGCCGCGGGGCTGCATCACCTCGATGTCCGACCCGGAGGGACGGCCGACGGTCGCGGGCCTGCTGCGCCGCCTGCCGGGCGGGGTCGTGCCCGTCGGTCGCCTCGACTTCAACAGCGAGGGGCTGTTGCTGCTGACCGACGACGGTCCGCTGGCCCACGCGCTGACGCACCCGTCGCGGGGCGTTCCCAAGACCTATACCGCCCGGGTGAGAGGGCTCCCCGGCGCGGACGAGCTGCGCCGCCTGCGGCGCGGGATCGCGCTCGACGGACGGCTGGCGCGCCCGCTCTCGGTCCGCCTGTTGCGCCGCGGGGCGACGGCCGCGTGGATCGAGCTGACGCTCGCCGAGGGGCGGAAGCACGTCGTGCGCCGCATGCTGCAGGCCGTCGGCCTTCCCGTCGTCCGGCTGAAGCGGGTCCGCTACGGGCCGCTGAGCCTGGGGGCCCTGGCCCCGGGGGCCGTGCGGCCGCTGTCGCCGGCGGAGGTCCGGAAGCTGCGCCGATCGGCGGTCGCCCCCGGCCGGCGGACGGCGGGGGACCAGCCCGCGTAATTCACTGAAACCACGGCCCTTGACACGCCGGGTCCCTTTCTCTAGCATGGCCGGTTCAGCGGGTGTTCCGGGGCGAAGCGCGCGACCCGTGGGGGGCACGGACCGGGGCACGCGCCGCAACCGCGACTCGCACGGGCCGGGAGGTTTCAACCACGCCGATGGATACCCGACAGCACACCGACGACGCCAACCTCTCAGACGAGAACCGCCCGCGCCCGCCCCAAAGCGGGGCCGACATCGAGGTCGAGCAGGTCGACGACTTCGGCGCGGCTCTCGACGCCTGGGAGGCCGGTCTCGGCGCGTTCAAGGAGGGCGAGGTCGTCCGCGGGCGCGTGCTCAAGATCCTGGAGAAAGAGGTCATCGTCGACATCGGCTACAAGTCGGAGGGCGTGATCGACATCGCCGAGTTCCGCGTCGCCGACGGGTCGTACCGCGTGGCCATCGGCGACCGGATCGACGTGCTGCTGGAGCGGACCGAGGACGGCGACGGCTACGTCGTGCTGTCGAAGGAGAAGGCCGAGCGGCTCAAGATCTGGGACGTCGTCGAGCGCGCCTACGACACGGGCGAGCCGCTGCTCGGCCGCGTCGTCGACCGGATCAAGGGCGGCCTGAAGGTCGACATCGGCCTGCCGGCGTTCCTGCCCGGGTCGCTCGTCGACAGCCGCCCGGTGCGGAACCTGGAGAGCATGATCGGCCAAGAGTTCCGCATGCGCGTGATCAAGGTCAACAAGCGCCGCGGCAACATCGTGCTCTCGCGCAAGGCGGTGCTCGACGTCGAGAACGCCGAGAAGAAGAAGAAGACGCTGACCGACCTGGAAGAGGGGAAGATCTTTCGCGGCGTGGTCAAGAACCTGACGGAGTACGGCGCGTTCATCGACCTCGGCGGGATCGACGGCCTGCTGCACATCACCGACATCTCCTGGGGCCGGATCAACCACCCCTCGGAGAAGTTCCAGATCGGCGACGAGCTGGACGTGGTGGTCCTCAAGTTCGACCGCGAGAAGGAGCGGGTGTCGCTCGGCTTCAAGCAGCTGCAGGACGATCCATGGGAGCTCGCCGCCTCGCGCTACGCGCTGCAGTCGCGGATCCGGGGCAAGGTGGTCAGCCTGACCGACTACGGGGCGTTCGTCGAGGTCGAGGAGGGGATCGAGGGGCTGATCCACGTCTCGGAGATGTCCTGGACCAAGCGCGTCAAGCATCCGTCCAAGCTGCTCAACGCCGGGGACTGGGTCGAGTGCGTGGTGCTCGACCTGGACCGCGAGGCGCGGCGGCTGTCGCTGGGGCTGAAGCAGACCGAGCCCAATCCGTGGGACATGATCGCGAGCAAGTACCGCGTGGGGGACAAGATCACGGGCAGCGTGCGCAACATCACCGACTTCGGCGCGTTCATCTAGGTCGAGGACGGGATCGACGGCCTGGTGCACATCTCGGACCTGTCGTGGACCAAGCGGGTCAAGCATCCGAGCGAGGTGCTGGAGAAGAACGCGTCGGTCCAGGCCGTGATCCTCAAGATCGACTCCGAGAACCAGCGGCTGTCGCTCGGGATCAAGCAGCTCGAGCCCAACGCCGTCGAGGGCTTCTTCAGCACGCACGGCGTGGGCGACGTGCTGCGCGGCAGGATCACGCGGCTGACCGACTTCGGCGCCTTCGTCGAGCTGCTCGAGGGGCTGGAGGGCCTGGTGCACGTCTCGGAGATGTCGACCGACCGCATCGACAAGCCGGCGGACGTGTTCGAGATCGGCCAGGAGGTGCGGGTCAAGATCATCAAGATGGACCCGGTCGAGAAGAAGGTCGGGCTGTCGATCCGCGCCGCGCTGGACGAGCCGGAGCCCGAGGCGGTGCAGGCCTACTTCGAGGGGCAGGTGGGGGACGGCAGCTCGACGTTGGGCGACGTGGTCGATCGCACGCTGCTCCGCTCCTCGGGCCGCGGCGGCACGACGGAGGAGTCGGGCGGGCGGGACCCGAACTCGAGCGGCGGGGACTGATCCGCGGCGCGCGCGGGTCGACGTGCGCGCGCGGAGGCTCGGGATGACGAAAGCGGACCTGGTGGAAGAGGTGGTCCGGGTCGCGCGGGTCAGCAAGAAGCAGGCCGAGATCATCGTCAACACCGTGTTCTCGGCGATCGTCGCCGCACTGCGGCACGAGGACAAGATCGAGCTGCGCGGCTTCGGCAGCTTCCGCGTCCGCCGGCGTCGGCCGCGGAACGGGCGCAACCCCAAGACCGGCGACCGCGTGGTGGTGCCGGAGAAACGGATCCCGTACTTCAAGCCGGGCAAGGAGCTGAAGGACCTGATCAACTCCTCCCGCCGCGACGAGATCTCGTCGGCCGCGGTCGCCGGCGAGAAGTTCGCCGACCGTGCCACCGAGCCCTGAGGGGCGCGGCGATCCGATGCGGCGCGACGACCCAGCGCAGCCGGCCTGCGCCGACTGCGCGCTCGCCGGAGGCGACGCGACGCGTCGCGCCCCGCTCGCTCCGGGCTCGCTCGCCGGCGGCGCGGACCCCGGCCGCTACCGGATCGTGACCTGGGGCTGCCAGATGAACGTCCACGACTCGGAGAAGCTCGCCGGAGCCCTGGAGCGCGAGGGCTACCGCCCGGCGGCCGCGCTCGAGGACGCCGACGTGATCCTGCTCAACACCTGCTCGATCCGCGAGAAGGCCGCGGAGAAGCTGTTCAGCGAGCTCGGCCGGCTGAAGCCGCTCAAGCGCGAGCGGCCGGGGCTGGTGCTCGGCGTCTGCGGCTGCGTCGCCCAGCAGGAGGGGGAGCGCATCTTCGAGCGTGCGCCCCACGTCGACCTGGTCGTCGGGCCGCGGGCCATCGGCTCGCTGCCGCTCGCCGTGGGGCGCCTGCGGCGCTCGCCGCAGAGCGCGGGACGCCACGTCGACACCGGCTACCGCGACGACTCGATCCGCTTCCCGTTCGAGGAGATCCGGCGCGAGGGGGCCTCGGCCGGCAAGAGCTTCGTCACGGTGATCGAGGGTTGCAACCATCGCTGCACCTACTGCATCGTGCCCACGACGCGCGGGCGGGAGATCTGTCGCGAGCTCGATTCGGTGCTCGACGAGCTGCGCGCGCTGGTGGCGGGCGGCGTGCTGGAGGTCGAGCTCCTGGGCCAGACGGTCAACGCCTATCGCGATTCGCGCGGCCGGACGCTCGCCGATCTGCTGCTCGCCGCGGCGCGGCTGCCGGGGCTGAGGCGGCTGCGCTTCACCACCTCGCACCCGGCGCAGATGACGGAGCGGCTGATCGACGCGATGGCCGAGGCCAGCCCCCCGGTCTGCCCCTACCTCCACCTTCCGGTCCAGTCCGGCAGCAGCGCGGTGCTGGCGGCGATGCGGCGCGGCTACGACCGCCGGCGCTACCTGGCGACGATCGCCGCCCTGCGCCGGCGGATTCCGGGGATCGCCCTCGGCACCGACGTGATCGTGGGCTTCCCGACCGAGGGCGAGAACGACTTCGTCGAGACGCTGTCGCTGCTCGACGAGGTGGAGTTCGACACCGTCTACTCCTTCGCCTACTCCGCGCGGCCCGGCACCGCGGCCGAGCGCCTGGGGGACCTCGTCCCGGCCGCGCTCAAGGCCGAGCGGCTGCAGCGGCTGCAGCAGCGGCAGCGGGGGATCCAGGAGCGGCGGATGCGCCGCTGGGTGGGCTGCGAGGTCGAGGTGCTCGTCACGGGGCGCTCCCGCCGGTCGCGCGAGCGCTGGACCGGGCGGACCCCGGAGAACCGGGTGGTCAACTTCGGCGGCCCGGCCACTCCCGGCCGGCTGGCGCGCGTGCGGGTCGTGGCGTCGAGCGCCCTCGCGCTGCGCGGCAGCGTCGCCCCCCCGGCTTGACCCGGAACGCGTGCCGTATAATATGGGGTCCGGCCCGGACCACGAAGCGACGAGTGGGGCGACGATGTCGGTCGAAATGAAGATCCGCGGGCTGATGATCGACCCGGTCTCGCAGATGCCGATCATCATCCTCAAGAATTCGGACGGCAGCTCGGTGCTGCCGATCTGGGTGGGGATCTTCGAGGCCAACGCGATCGCGATGCAGCTCGAGGCGATCGTCTCGCCCCGGCCGCAGACCCACGACCTGCTGAAGAACGTGATCCTGGGCCTGAAGGCCCAGGTCCAGCGCGTCGTCATCACCGATCTCAAAGACAACACGTTCTTCGCCCAGATCCACCTGCTGCGCAACGGGGAGGCGATGACGATCGACGCCCGGCCGAGCGACGCGATGGCGCTCGCGCTGCGCACCGCGTCGCCGATCTTCGTCGAGCCCGAGGTGCTGAGCAAGTCGGAGTCCTCGACCGAGGGCGACTCCGAGGAGACCGAGCGCCTGCGGCGCTGGCTGGAGACGGTCGACCCCGAGGAGCTGGGCAAGTACGAGATGTGACGCCGGATGCGGCCGCCCCGGCGGCTTGACATCGCGGCGCGCGACCCGCTACACTCGCCCGTCCGTGCGCCGTCGCGCGAGCGCGCGACGGCCGGTCGATCCCGCGGTTCGCGTCCGGGCTTCGCGATGGCGGCGCTCACGGTCTCGATCACGAACCAGAAGGGGGGCGTGGGCAAGACCACGACCGCGATCAACCTCGCGGCGGCGCTGGCCCAGCGCGGGCTGAAGACGCTGCTCGTGGACCTCGACCCGCAGGGCAACGCCACGCTGTCGTTCGTCGAGCCGGACGAGGTCCGGTGCTCGGTGTACGAGCTGTTGGTCGACCCGCGCGTGACCGTGCAGGAGACGGTGATCGGCAGCGGGTCGTACGAGAACCTCGACATCCTCGGCTCGCGGATCTCGCTGGCCAAGGCGGAGGCCAAGCTGATCGGCGAGTTCGACAGCCACTTCCGCCTGAAGGACAAGCTGGCGCCGGCCCGCGACCTGTACCAGTACATCGTGCTCGACACCCCGCCGACGCTCGGGATCCTGACGGTCAACGCGCTGGTGGCGGCGACGCACCTGTTGGTGCCGATCCAGTCCTCGTACTACGCGCTCGAGGGAACGGACGACCTGCTCGACACCTACGAGAAGATCCGGGCGCGGCCCAATCCGGAGCTGCAGTTCCTCGGCGTCGTGATCACGCTCGACGACCGCCGGACGGTGCTGGCACGGGACATCCGCGAGCAGATCCGGACGGTGTTCGGCGACAAGGTGTTCAAGACCACGATCTCGAAGAGCGTCCGGCTGGAGGAGAGTCCGGCCTACAAGAAGAGCATCTTCGAGTTCTCGCCGACGTCCTCCGGAGCGCTCGAGTACTACAGCCTGTCGGAGGAGGTGCTGGGGCGTGTCTAGCGAGCGCGGGCTGCCGCGCCAGAAGCGCATGCGGCACGACAGCCACTTCGTCGAGGAGCTCACCGGTCAGCCGGCGCCGGCGGTCGGCGCGCTGATCGAGATCGAGCGGATCGAGCCCGGGCCGGAGCCGGAGGGCGCGGGCGACGTCGCGGAGCTGGTGGCGGAGATCCGCCGCACCGGCAACGTCCAGCCGCTGCTCGTGCGCGCGGCGGGCGGCCGCTACCGGATCGTCGCCGGCGAGCGGCGCTTGCGTGCGGCGCGGGCCGCCGGGCTGACGCGGGTCCCGTGCGTCGAAGTCGACGTCGACGCCCGCGGGATGCTCGAGGCGTCGCTGATCGAGGAGCTGCGGCGCGACGACCTCGGCCCGTTCGCCGAGGCGGCCGGACTGCAGCGGCTGTGCGACGAGTTCCGCTACACGCACCACGAGCTGGCGGAGAAGGTCGGCAAGACGCGGACGGTCGTGACCGAGACGTTGAGCTTGAATCGCATGCCGGAGGAGGTCCGCGAGCGCTGCCGGAAGGTCGGGGTGACGAGCAAGTCGATGCTGCTGCAAGTGGTGCGGCAGCGGGATCCGGCGGCGATGACGGGCCTGCTCGAGCGGATCGAGCGCGAGGGAATCGGCCGGGACGAGGCGCGGAGACTGCACCGCGCCGGCAAGGGGCGCCGGGGCCGTGGCTTCACGTACCGCCACGCGGCGGCCGACGCGAGCTACGAGGTCCGGCTCTCGTTCGCCAGGGCCGACGTGGCGCCGCGGGAGATCCTGGCGGCCGCCGAGTGCGCGCTGGAGGCCGTGCGCGCGGAGTTCGGTGCCGCGGGTGCCGAGGTGGGCGTCGGAACCCTCAGGCGGCGCAGCGCTGCGGAGCGACGCCGCGGGGGCGAGGGGGCGGCGACCGAGCGCGCCTGAAGGCCGGGAGGCGAACCGTGCATGGGCCACGGAAGCCGCGACCGCGTTAGTTGACATAATATACCTTATCGGACATCGGCGGCCCCGGACGCCCTGCGCTCGCCAGGCCGGACTACGGCGTTACCCGGTGCCCGCCCCCGCCCGCCCGCAGCGCAACGGGTCCCGGTAGATCCTGAGCAGCGTCGCCCGCTGCCGCCGCACCTCGTAGACCGGCACGCATCCGGCCTCGACCCGCAGGATCAGCGGGTCGTAGAACGCCTTGCGGGTGATGAACATCAGGTACTGCGGCACGGCGGCCGAGTAGAAGTCGACGGCCTCCGGCGGAACCCCCTTCCGCTCCAGGTACTCGTTCGCAAGGAGCGTCCACGGCAGCAGGATCTGCGCGTCCGGCTCGGCGTGCCGGTTCAGCCACTCCGCACCCTCGCGGTAGGAGCTGCCCCAGTACTCCACCTCGAGCACGTCCTCGGCCGGGCCGTCGATCCACGCGTTCGCCGCCTGGTTGAGATACGCGTCCTCGTAGGGCCGCATCGTGACGGCGATCCACAGGAGCTGCGCCAGACTCGCGGCCACGAGCAGCGCGAGGACGGGCTTGCGTGTCCCCAGCCAGCCGCGCGCGGCCAGCACCCCACCTCCGGCGATCAGCGCCAGCCCCGGCAGCAGCGCCAGCAGGTGTCGCAGGCCGTCGTAGTGCAGCGGCGCCAGGAGGTCCGCCACGAGGAGCGTGGCGCTCCACACCGCGCCCAGCCCGACCAGGGCGCGGACGCGCCGGTCGCGCGAGCGCAGCGCCGCAACCGCCCCGACCCCGACCCACACCAGGTGCACGAGAGGAGTCGACGCCAGGAGCCAGACGAGCGAGTAATGCCAGGGGACGGCGCTCCAGCTGTAGACCTCTCCCAGATAGAGCAGGCGGTTCTCGAGCCCCGGGCTCCGCAGCCGGCTCGCGGCCTCGGACAGCCGTCCCACGGGATCGGGCCACAGCCAGGGCCAGAAGGCGAACGCGGCCAGCGCCGCGGTCGGCAGCAGCAGCGCGACCTCCTTGACGCGCCGCCGGATCGTGCCCCGCCAGAGGACGGCCGCCGCCCCGCCCAGCACCACCGGAATCGCGAGGCACACCGGACCGTGGGTCACGGCCAGGCCCAACGCCAGCCCCGCACGCACCGCGCGTCGCGCGCCCCCGGACTCGATCACGCGCGCCGCGCACACCATCGCCAGCACGAAGCAAAAAAGGGCGGGAAGGTCCTTGGGGTTGTTCTGGGAGTGGCCGAGGAACTTGGGGAACAGCGCGAGGCCGAACGCGCTCGCGGCGGAGGCGAGCGGGCTCCGCGAGAGGACGAAGCCCAGGCGGTACGCCAGATACAGCGACAGCGCCGACAGCGCTCCGTGGAACAGGTGCATCGAGCTCGCGGCGCTCCATCCCCGGCGCGACAGCGCCGCGGCGAGAGCGGCGCGCAGCGTGTCTCCGACGAAGCAGTAGCCGGGAAGCTCGTGCCCGATCGTATCGGGCCCGGGGGGCTCGCGCAGCGCGCGCAGCGCCTCCGACCCGGACCCGCCGGTCCCGAGCTGCCCCAGGATCCTGAGGTTCCAGGCGCCGGCGTCCCGCGTCTCCTGCTCGTCCCAGGTGGTGCCACGTCCCGGCAGCGCGGGCAGCTGCCACAGCGCGAACAGGAGCGCGATGGCCACGCCGGGCCAGCGGGCGTGGCGGGCGGGCTGCGAGCTGGCCCAGGGCGCGGTCGTGACCACCGTCGTTCTCAGCGCCATTCTCCGCGGCGGCCCCGCGTCTGGCAACGCGTACCCGAGCCCGTTGTAGAATCGCGCTCCGGGTCGGAATCCATGCGTGGCGCGCGAGCAACCGCTGCGGCGGCCGAAGCATCCGGCCCGCCGCGGCTGAGCTATCGTGCCGCGACGATCCTGTTCCTGCTGTTCGCCGCGGCCTACCTCGCGCGGCCGATCTTCCGCGGCGAGATCCTGCTGCCGTTCGACTTCGTGTTCTGGACCGATCCCGTCTTCCGGCCGGCCACGCCGCCCGGTCTCGAGCCGCCGCCGTCCAACCTGATCATGGCCCTCGACCGCGTCTATCAGTTCCATCCCTGGACGCGGTTCACGGCGCAGGCGCTGCGGCGCGCCGAGTTCCCGCTGTGGAACCCGTGGAGCGTGGCCGGCACGCCGCATCTCGCCCTGGTCCAGTCGGCGGTGCTCGACCCGCTCGCGGTCCTCTGCGGGGTCGCGGCAGGCGTCGAACGGGCCAGCACGTGGCGCGCGCTGCTCAGCGTGCTCGTCGCCGGGACCGGGATGCTGCTGCTCGCCCGGCGCCTGCGCCTGCCGGCGGTGGGCGGCCTGCTCGCGGCCGTGGCCTTCACCTTCGGCGGCTGGTTCGTGCTGTGGCTCGACCGCCCGATGAGCGCCGCCGCGGCCTGGATGCCCTGGATCCTGTGGTCGCTGGATCGCCTGATGGAGGGGCGGCGGCGCTGGCGCGAGACGCTGCTCGCGTCCTCGTTCGTCGCCCTCTCGTTCCTGGCGGGCCACGTCGAGACCACGGCTCACGTGTGCATGCTGGGCGCCGCGTTCGTGGTGTTCCGCGCCTGGCCGCAGCGCGGGTGGGCCGACCGGCTACGCCATTCGGTCCGCGGTCTCACCGCGCTCGTCGCGGGCGCGGCGCTGGCCGCGGCGCTGCTCGTGCCGTTCGCCGCGTTCCTGTTGGGCGAGGCCGGTGGGCCGGCCGCGGTCCGCGGAGAGCCGGCTCAGGGTTCGCGCCTGGGGTCCGGACTGCGTGGCGAGGCGACCGCGGCCGGGATCCGGGCGACGCTCTCGACCGCGGTGATCCCGGTGCAGAACGTCCGCGGGTCCCCGCCGTTCGCTCCGCCGCTGCCGAACCTCGCGGAGCACACGCTGTACGTCGGCGTGGTCCCGCTGCTGCTGGCCCTCGCGGGGCTGCTGCGCGAGGGGCGGACGCCGGACCAGCGCTTCTGGCTGGCGGTGGCAGGGCTGGCGCTGATCCTCGCCCTGCAGCTTCCCCTGCTGCACCTGCTGAACCAGCTGCCGATCGTGCGCTGGATCGACGAGGGCCGCCTGCGGCTGCTCTACGGCTTCGCGGTCAGCCTGCTCGCCGCCGCCGGTGTCGCGTGGGGGATCCCCACCACGCGGCCGCGGTGGCTGGCGGTCGTGGCGCTGGTGCTGCTCGGGCTCGGCGTGCTGCACGCGGCGGACGTGCTCCGCGGGGCCGAGGCCGGGGCCTGGGTACGCGGGCTGGCCGGTGTGGTCCCCGCGATCGCGCTGCTGCTCGCCGCGACCCGGTCGCGAGCGCGCCACGCGGGAGTCGTCGCGCTGCTGCTGACCGGCGCCGAGCTGTGGATCGCGCTCCACGGCGCCCAGCCCAGCTTCCCCCCGGCGCAGGTGTTCCCGACGCCGCCCGCGATCCGCTTCCTCCAGGAGCAACGTGACGGGCGCGTGGCGACGTTCGCTCTGGGCCGGTCGGGAGACAAGCCGCTGCTGGGCGCGATGGGGTTGGTCTACGGGCTCGACTGCGTGGAAGGCTACAACGTGCTCTATTCCGCGCGGCAGCGGGCGCTGATCGACTGCGCCAACCGCGACGCGCGCGGCCCCGAGTTTCACCCCGACCTGTTGCAGCTGCGAGATCCGGGAAACCGGCTCGTGGACCTGATGGGCGTACGATTCCTGATCACCGCAGGCGGCCCGGCGCTGGCCGATGCGCCCGGCAGCGGGCTGATGCGGCAGTTCCCGCAGGTCGTCTTCACCGATGGCTCGGCCGCGGTGTGGGAGAACCCGGATCCCCTGCCGCCGGCGTTCCTCGTCCGCGCGCTCGATCGCGCCGAGGACGCTCGCGCCGCGACCCGCTGGCTGGAGCGGGCGGACCACGACTTCCGCCGGCGGGCCGTGGTCGAGGCGCCGGCGTCCGCCGCGCTGCCGGCGCCGTGGCCGGATGCGGTCACGGAGGGCGCCGGGACCGTGGAGTGGGATCGGCCGCGGCTGACGGAGATCGCCGTCCGTGTCGACGCGCCTCACCCCGCCCTGCTCGTGATCACGAGCACCTACGCCGCGGGGTGGCGCGCGGAGCTGGACGGCCGGCCGACGCCGGTCTACCCGACGGACGTCGCGTTCCTCGGCGTGACGGTCCCGGCCGGACGGCACGTGGTGCGATTGCGCTATGCGCCGCGATCGTTCCCGATCGGGCTGGCGGTCAGCCTGGCGAGCCTCGCGCTGCTGTGCGGGCTCGCCCTGGCCGAGCGCCTGCGGGCCCGGGTCCTGCAGCCGCTGGACTAGACTCTCCCGCGATGGCCTCTTCCCGCCGGCTCGACCGCTACGTCCTGCGCGAGCTCGCCGGTCCGACCCTGCTCGGTCTCCTGCTCTACACCTTCGCCCTGCTGATGAACCACTTCTTCCTGGTGGCGGAGAAGTCGCTGTCGAAAGGGCTCTCCGCCGAGCTGACCCTGCGGCTGTTCCTGGTCGGCATCCCCCGGCTGCTCGTGCTGTCGATCCCGATGGCGATGCTGCTCGGCTCGCTGATCGCGATCGGGCGACTGTCCGCCGACCACGAGTGGGTCGCGCTGCAGGCCGCGGGCCACGGCCCGGCGCGGCTGCTGCGGCCGCTTCTGCTCCACGGGCTGGTCGGCTCCCTCGCGTCGCTCTCGATCTACGCCGTCGTCGTTCCGCGCACCCATTACGCCTTCCGCAACCTGCGGGGACAGGTCCTGTTCTCCTCGAATCTCGCCGCCGATCTCAAGCCGCGCGTGTTCTACGAGCTGCCCGACGACTCGGTGCTGTTCGTGGAGGAGATCAGCGCCGGGCACGCGAGACGGCTGGAGGGCGTGCTCTTGATCCGGCCCGATCCGGACCAGCAGACGACGCACGTCGTGCTGGCGCGTTCGGGCGACCTCTACCCCGCTCCCGACGGCAGCGCGGCGCTGATCGTCGACGCCTACGAGGGCGAGGCGCGCAGCTACCGCGCCGACGATCCCGTGAGCTACCGCCGCTCGCGGTTCGGGCGCGCCGAGGGATACCGCATCGAGGCGCCGGCCTTCGTGCGGGCGCTGCTCGAGCCGCCGCAGAAGGTCGTGCAGGATCTCTCGTTCCCCGAGCTGTGGAGCGAGATCGGGCAGGCGCGCCGGGCGCTCGCCGCCGTCCCGCCCGCCGCGGCGTCGGCCGGCCGGGGCGAGCGCGTGCTGGCCGAGCGGCGCACCGCGGTCGCGCTGGTCGAGTTCCACCAGCGGATCGCGCTGTCCCTGGCCTCGCTGCTGTTCGCGTTCCTGGCGCTGCCGCTCGGCATCGTCAACGCGCGGTCGGGCAAGGGCGCCGGCTTCGCGATGAGCCTGGCCGTGATCCTGGCCTACCGCATCATCTTCGTGCTGGCACGGAACCAGGGCCTGAGCGGCACGCTCCCCGCGGGACTCGCGCCGTGGGTCGCCAACGGCGTGATCGTGGTCTGGGCGGCGATCGCCTACCGCCGTCTCCGGCGCGGCACGGCGGGCCAGGGCGCCGGCTGGGCCGCCGTCGGCGCCGCCCTGCGATCGCTCCGTCCTCGCCGGCCGCGGCGTCGCGCCGCCGCTGCCGAGCCCGAGGTCGTCGGCGGGGTGGCGACGCTCGGCGGAACGTCCACGCGCTTCATCGGGCGCCTCGACCGCTACGTCGGCGGCGCGTACCTGCGCGCCGTCGGATTCGCGGTCGCCTCCGCCTACGTGATCTACGGGCTGGTCGAGCTGCAGGGGCTGATGGACGGGATCCTGCGCGGCGACCAGCGGCTGATCCTGGTCGCGGCGTACTTCCAGTACTTCCTGCCGACGGTCCTGCCGGTGGTGCTGCCGATCGCCTGCCTGGTCGGCGCCGTCGTCGCCGTCACGCTGCTGACGCGCAGCGGCGAGCTGGTCGCGATCAAGTCCAGCGGGATCGGCGCGCAACGCACGGTCGTTCCGCTGCTGCTGCTGACGCTCGGGCTGTGCGGACTGCTGTTCCTGGTCGAGGACCGGATCGCGCCCGGCGCGCAGCGCAAGGCGCAGTCGATCAAGGACCAGATCCTGGGCCACGCCCCGCGCACGCACGGCGCGTCGATCAACGGCCGCTGGACCTTCGGCCCCGACGGAACGCGGCTGTACCACTACCGCCTGTACGACCCCGCGCGCCGCGAGTTCCAGGGCCTGACGGTCCTGACCGTCGACCGCGAGGCGCGGACGATCGGCGACCACCGCTTCGCCGAGCGGGCGCGCTGGAAGGCCGACCGCTGGGAGGCCTACGGCGGCTGGCGGCGCCAGTTCGCTCCCGAGCGCCTGGAGCGCTTCAGCGGCGCCCAGCCGCTGGCGCTCGATGCGCCCGACGCGTTTCTCAGCCAGGAGCAGCGGCTGACCGCGGCTCCCGGCGACCTGCCGGACCAGCTCAGCCTGTCGCAGCTCAGCGAGCAGATCCGGAACTTGCGCAACAGCGGGTACGACATCACGCGGCTGCGCGTCGCCTACCACGGGAAGTTCGCGCACGCGGCGGCGCCGCTCGTGATGCTGGTGCTGGGGCTGCCCTTCGCCTTTCGCGTCGGACGCCGCGGATCGCTTCACGGCGTCGGCGTGGCGCTGCTGCTGGTCGTCGTCTACTGGGCGACGTTCGCGATCTTCAACGCTCTCGGCCTCGAGACGCTGTTGCCGCCGATCGTCGCCGCCTGGGCGCCGAACGCGCTGTTCGGCCTGCTCGGCTGCTACCTGATGCTGTACGTGCGGACCTAGTCCACGGGAGCCGGGCGGGTGGCCGGGGCCGCGGGCGTGGCGCGTCCCGCGGCGGCAGTGCCGGCGCGGCGCTCCCCCACGGCACGAGGCGGTCCTCGGCCGGTGCACTCCCGGTCGGCGCGGCCGGTCCAGAATCGCTGCGGGCGCGACCGCCGTGTCGTGCGGGATGGTGGAGCCCCGGGGAGACGGATCGTCCTCTCCCCGCGCGGGCTACCCGCTATACTCTCCCCGGGTGCGCTGGGCGCTCGGCGCCCGGTCCCGGCCCGTGCGGCGGCGCCCGTCGATCGGGGTGGTGCGCTCGCAAGCCCCGACACGATACGGTTGCTCCGGCTCGACGGGCCGGAGCGGTCGGAGAGGAGCCGAAATGAAACGTGCCATGGGGTCGTCGATCGCGGTCGTCGTGCTGGCGGGGCTGGGCCTGCTTCCCGCGCGGGCCGAGGAGCCGGCGAGCCCCGGCCGGAGCGCGTTTCTGGCCCAGAAGTGCGATCTGTGCCACTCGGTCCCGGCGGCCGGGATCGAGAGCAAGATGAAGTCGGCGACGATGAAGGGACCGGATCTCGGCCCGGCGGTGTCGCAGCACGACCCCAAACTGCTCCGCGACTTCCTCCGCAAGCAGGGCCAGCTCGGCGGCAAGGACCACAAGAAGGAGTTCACCGGCACCGACGCGGAGCTGGCGGCGGTGCTCGCCTGGCTCGGCGGGCTGAAGGGCTGAGCGCCGGAGGGAGCGGGCCGGGCGGCGTCAGCCGCCGGCCTCGGCCTCGAGCCGCGCCAGCTCCTGCCGCACCCGCGTCTGCGTCCCGTCCAGCTCGAGCGAGCGGCGCCACAGCTCGGCGGCCCGCGCCCGGTGGCCCTGCAGCCGGAGCGCCTCTCCCAGGCCGTTGAGCACGTCGCGGTCTCGCGGGGCCGCCGACAGCGCCCGCTCGAGCGCGGCGGCTCCGGCCTCGAGGCGCCCGGCGGCCAGGTCGAGGAAGCCGAGGTGCTTCCACGCGCTGCCCGCCGCCCGCGGGTCCTGCGCTGCCCGTTCCAGCTCGGCCCGGGCGCGCGCCGCGTCGCCGCGCTTGCGGTGCACGGTCGCGAGGTTGATCCGGGCGTCGCCGTAACCGGGATCGAGTGCCAGCGCCCGCTCCAGCAGCGGCACGGCCGCGTCGAGCCTGCCCTGCGCGATCTCGAGGCCGGCGAGGTTGTTCAGCGGCGAGGGATAGCGCTCGTCGGCCCTCGCCGCCGCGTTCCACGAGCGACGGGCGCTCTCGAAGTCGCGTGCGGAGAAGTGCAGGCTGCCGATGTTGTTGAGGACGATCGCGTTGCCGGGGGCCTTGGCCAGCGCCCGCTCGTAGAGGTCGAGCGCGCGCTCGGCCTCGCCCCGCGCCTGGTGGACGAGCGCGAGGTTGTTGTAGGAGCCCATGAAGTACGGGTCGGCCTCGATCGCCCGGAGGTACCAGCGCTCCGCCGCGTCCAGGTCCTGGCGCCGCTTGGCGAGGTTCCCCAGGTTGTTCGGCGCCAGCGCCGAGTCGGGATCGAGGCCGGCCGCGCGCTCGTACTCGACGGCGGCCGGCCCCAGCTCGCCCTGCGCCTCGAGGGCCAGGCCGAGCGTGTTGCGCAGCATCGCCGCCGTGGGCTCCTCGACCAACAGCTCGCGGGCCAGCCGCTCGGCCTCGGCCGGCTCGCTCGCATCCAGCCGTAACTGCGCCAGCAGGTTGCCGGCGATGCGCCGCGTCTCGCGATGGCGGAACGCGTCCTCCAGCACCTCCCGCGCCTCGTCCGGACGGCGCTGCATCCGCAGCGCCAGACCCAGGTTGACGAGCAGCATCGGCATCTCGCTCGATCCGCCGAGCGCCGCGCGCAGCTCGTTCTCGGCCTCCGCGTAGCGTCCCTGCGCGAGGAGCGAGACGCCGGCGTTGTTGCGCGCCGTGCGGAAGTCGCCGCCGTCCTCGCCCCCGCCGACGTAGCCCAGGCTGCGCAGCTTGGCGATCAGGTCGGCGGCGGCGGGGTCGCTGACGGTCTCGCCGCGCGGGGCGCGCTCGGGATCGTCGGCGCGGTAGCGGGGCGGATGGGCCGCGACGAACCCCTCGGTCAGCGCCTCGGTCAGGACGCGGCCGTTCCACGAGCGCGGGATCGGCTGTCCGAACAGCGCCAACACGGTCGGCGCGACGTCGTAGATCGTGGCCTCCTCGATCGTCACGTTCCGGCGCACCCCCGCGCCGGAGAGGATCAGCACGCCGAAGCGGCGGTGCCAGTCGGCCGCCGCCCCGTGGCCGATCCTCGAGTCCGTCGTCCGCGGCCGGGTCTCGTCCGAGGCGAAGCCGTGATCGGAGACCACCGCCACGGTCCAGCCCTCGCGCTGTTCCAGCAGCCGGCCGATGTAGCCGTCCACCGTCTCGTAGTAGCGGTCGACGATCGAGCCGAAGCTGGCCGCGGTCGCGGCGGGGACGCCCGGGAGCGCCGGCGGGCGAAACGGCATGAACAGGTGGCCGACGGTATCCGTCCCCTCGAAGTAGACGATCTCGAGGCGCGGCCGGAAGCCGGCGCGCAGCTGGCGCGCGATCTCGAGGTAGGACTGGCCCGAGGCGAGCAGCGTACGGAACTCGTCGAGCCGGTGGCGCTCGTCCCGGTCGAACTCCTGCTCCGCCTGGCGCGGACCGGAGAGATAGCTGCGCACCGTCTCCCAGCTCACCGCCGTCGGCTCGACCAACAGCGGCCGGATCTCGTCGTACAGGCGCGGCGGCCAGGTCTTGCCGCGCGCGTCGGCCGGATCGGAGCGGTAGGCGAACAGCTGGTAGGAGACGCGGTCGGCGACCAGGTAGCCGCGCACCGGCTCGGCGGGCCACGTCGCCCACCAGCCGACCACGCCGACGTCCACGCCCGCCCGCGAGAGGATCTCCCACACCGTCGGCACGAGGCGCTGGGCCGCGGTCACCGGCTGGCGCGCCCCGTCCTCGTCCTGGACCAGGAAGTCGAGCACGCCGTGCCGCGTCGGCTCGACGCCGGTCGCGATCGTGGTCCAGACGACGGGTGAGATCAGCGGCTGGATCGACAGCAGCCGGGCGCGGACGCCGCGCTCGACCAGGCCGCGCAGGTGCGGCAGCTTGCCCTGCTCGAACAGCCCGTCGAGGATCCGCCAGTCGGCCCCGTCGAGGCCGAGCACGAGCAGGCGGCGATCGGGGAGCGCCGGCTCCCCCTCGCCCGTCGCCGCGGCGGCCGCGACGCTCTCGAGGCGCAGCCCGCGGAGCTCGAGACCGCTCTGCTCGAGGGCCGTGGCGAGCAGCGCCTCGAACCGCGCGCGCCACGCCTCCTCCCCGGCCGGCGGTCCGCTCGACTCGAGCCCCGCGAGGGCCGCGCGCACCGCGGCGAGCAAGGCCCCGCGCAGCCCCCGACCGGCGCTCGCGCGGTGCAGCTCGCGCCAGCGTTCGGGCCGCACCTGGAGCGTGGCCCAGCCGGCGGGAGCGGCCCGCCCGGCCTCCGCCCCGGACGGGGCGAGGTCGGCCGCCGCCGGCAGCGGCAGATCGGCGGCGCCACGCGGATAGGTCGTCAGCCGGAGTAGGCCCGGCGGCGCGACGGACCAACCGGACTCGAGCCGGAGCGCGCGGCCCGCGGAGAGCGCGCCGTCCAGCACGCCGAACTGCTCCGCGGCCGGGAACCGCCGCACGCCCGCGGCCAGCCAGGCCGCGGCCAGCCCGACGAGCAGCAACCGCCCGCGCCGGGACCAGCTCAGACGACGAGCGACGGTGCGACCTCGGTCGATTCCCACGTGAACGAGGGCTCGCTGCGTCCGAAGTGGCCGTAGGCGGCGGTCGCCCGGAACACCGGGCGGCGCAGCTCGAGGTAGTCGATGATGGCGCGCGGCTGGAGCGGGAAGCGCTCGCGGACCAGGCGGCACAGCGTCGCGTCCGGCTGCCGGCCGGTCCCGTAGGTGTCGACGCGGACCGACACCGGATCGGGCACGCCGATCGCGTAGGCGATCTGGACCTCGACCTCGTCGGCCAGCCCGGCGGCCACCAGGTTCTTCGCGATGTGGCGGCCCATGTAGGCGGCGGAACGGTCGACCTTCGACGGGTCCTTGCCCGAGAACGAGCCGCCGCCGTGGTGTCCGCGGCCGCCGTAGGTGTCGACGATGATCTTGCGGCCCGTCAGTCCCGCGTCGCCGCGCGGACCGCCGGTGATGAACTGCCCGGTGGGGTTGACGTAGATCTGGGTCCGATCGTCGAGCAGCGCGGGCGAGATCACCTCGGGGATCACGGTTTCGCGCAGCGCCTCCTCGATCGTCGCCCGCCGCACGTCCGGACCGTGCTGCGTCGAGAGCACGATCGCCGCCACGCGCAGCGGCTCCCGTCCCTCGTACTCGATCGTGACCTGCGACTTGCCGTCGGGCCGCAGGAAGGGCAGGATCCGCTGGTGCCGGCACTCGGCCATGCGTCGCACGAGCCCGTGGGCCAGCATCAGCGGCAGCGGCATCAGCTCGCGCGTCTCGCGGCAGGCGTAGCCGAACATCATCCCCTGGTCACCCGCGCCGCCGGTGTTGACCCCCATCGCGATGTCGGGCGACTGCTCGTCGATGCTCGTCAGCACGGAGCAGGTCTTGTAGTCGAAGCCGTAATCGGCGTTGTCGTAGCCGACCTGGCGGATCGTCTCGCGCGCGATCGACGGGAGGTCGACGTAGCTGCGGGTCGTGATCTCGCCCACCAGCAGGCACAGCCCGGTCGTGACCAGCGTCTCGCAGGCGACGCGGGCCTCGGGATCCTCGGCCAGGATCCCGTCGAGCACGGCGTCCGAGATCTGGTCCGCGACCTTGTCGGGATGCCCCTCGGTCACCGACTCGGAGGTGAACAGGTGGCGTTGGGCCATCGGCGGAATCCTCAGGGAGCCGGCCCCGGCCGGAGCGGGCCGGCCATCCTAGCATCGCGACGGGAGGCGGTCCAACGCTCAGGGCGAGGGCCGCGGGCGGTAACGCACCCGATCGGGGCCGAGGATCGCTTCCAGCTCCTGGCTCAGCTGGCGGGAGGGGCGCACGCGGTGCGCCGACTGCGCCAGCACGACGACCCGGTACTGCCCCGGCCGCCCGATCTCGAAGTACAGCGGGGCGTCGCCCCGGTGGGTCTCGATCGCGCCCCGCAGGCGCTCGACCAGCTCGTCGCTCACCTCGGCCGCCTCGAGCCGCAGCTGCACGGCGTCGGCCTCGTGCTCGCGCAGCTCGTCGAGCGGGCACAGGTCGTCGGCGACGATCCGCCGGCGCTCCTCGTCGCTGTCGACCCGGCCGTGGACCAGCACCGCGCGCTCCTCGGCCAGCAGGCTCTGGCAGGCGGCGTAGGCCTTGGGGAAGACCAGCACCTCGGCCTGGCCGCTCAGGTCCTCGAGCACGAACGAGGCCCACCACTCGCCGCGCCGCGAGCGCCGCCGGCGCAGCGCGGTGACGATGCCGCCGACGGCGGCGAGGCTCCCCTGCTCGGCCTGGCCCAGTTCGGCCACGCCGTGCGTGACCCGCCCTTCGAGCAGCGCACGGTAGCCCTCGAGCGGATGGCCGGTGAGGTAGAAGCCGAGCGTCGCCTTCTCGCCGGCGAGCCGCGTCGTGTCGTCCCAGTCCGGCAGGTCGGGCAGGCGGGGCGGCGGCGGCGCGCCGTCGCCGCCGCCGAACAGGCTCTGCTGGCCGGCCTCGCGGTCGCTGCGCCGTTTCTGGCCGTGCTCCAGCGCCGCGTCGATCGCCGCCACGAGCTGGCTGCGGCGCACGCCGAACGCGTCCAGCGTTCCCGACTGCGCCAGCGCCTCGAGCACCCGCTTGTTGACCAGCCGTGGGTCGGAGCGGTCGCACAGCTCGTGCAGCGAGCCGTAGCCCGTGCCGCGGCCGGCCAGCACCGAGCGGATCGCCGCCTCGCCGACGTTCTTGACCGCCGACAGGCCGAAACGCACCCCGTCGCCCTCGACCGTGAAGTCCAGGCCGGAGCGGTTGACGTCCGGCGGCAGCAGCCGGATTCCCATGCGGCGGCACTCGGCGACGTACTGCACGAGCTTGTCGGTGTTCCCCGTCTCGGTCGTCAGCAGCGCGGCGACGAAGTGCAGCGGATGGTGGGCCTTGAGCCAGGCGGTGTGGTAGGCGACGAGCGCGTAGGCGGCGGAATGCGACTTGTTGAAGCCGTAGCCGGCGAAGTGGGCCACCAGCTCGAACACCTTGCGCGCGGTTTCCGGGGGCACGCCGCGCGCCCGCGCCCCGTCGCTGAAGCGCTGCTGCTCGGCGTCCATCACCGCCTTGTCCTTCTTGCCCATCGCCCGGCGCAGGATGTCGGCCTCGCCCAGCGAGTAGCCGGCCATCGCCGAGGCGATCTGCATCACCTGCTCCTGGTAGACGATGACCCCGTAGGTCTCGCGCAGGATCGGCTCGAGCAGCGGGTGCGGGACCTCGACCCGGATCTTGCCGTGGCGGCGCTTGATGAACTCGTCGATCAGCCCGCCGCCGAGCGGGCCCGGCCGGTACAGCGCGTTGAGCGCGACCAGGTCGCCGAAGCGGTCGGGCTTGAGCCGCCGCAGGATGTCCTTCATCCCGCCCGACTCGAACTGGAACACCCCGTCCGTCTCCCCCCGGCCGAACAGCTCCCACACCCGCGGATCGTCCAGCTCGAGCCGCTCCAGGTCGGGGCGCGTCAGTCCCGCCGCCGCGATCGAGGCCAGGGCGTCGTCGATCAAGGTCAGCGTCTTGAGGCCGAGGAAGTCCATCTTCAACAGGCCGATCTCCTCGATCTCGTCCTTGCCGAACTGGGTCGTGATCTCGTCGCCGGTCTTGGTCCCACGGTACAGCGGCGCGAACTCGACGATCGGACGCGGCGCGATCACGACGCCCGCGGCGTGGGTCGAGGCGTGGCGCACGAGCCCCTCGAGCCGCCGCGCCAGGTCGAGCAGGTCGCGCACCCGCGCCTCCTGCTCGTAGGCCTCGCGCAGCTTGGGGACGTCGGCCAGCGCCTGCTGGATCGTCACCTCCTGGCCGGGAATCGCCGGCACCAGCTTGGCGATGCGGTCGACGTCGGCGTACGGCACCTCGAGCACGCGCCCGACGTCGCGGATCACGGCCCGCGCGGCCATCGTGCCGAAGGTGATGATCTGCGCCACGTTGTCCCGCCCGTACTTGCGCGTGACGTAGTCGATCACGCGCTCCCGGTTGCGGAAGCAGAAGTCGATGTCGATGTCGGGCATGCTCACGCGCTCGGGATTGAGGAAGCGCTCGAACAGCAGCTCGTTCTGCATCGGATCGATGCCGGTGATGCCCATGCAGTAGGCGACGAGCGAGCCGGCGGCCGAGCCGCGCCCCGGTCCGACCGGGATCCCCGACTCGCGCGCGTAGCGGATGAAGTCCCAGGTGATGAGGAAGTAGCCGGCGAAGCCCATCTCGCGCACGATCCGCACCTCGCGCTCCAGGCGCGTGCGGTACTCCTCCGGCCGGTAGCGCAGCCGCCCCGCGTCGTGATCCGGTCGCAGCTCGGCCAGCCGCCGCTCGAGGCCGTCGCGCGCCACCTGCTCGAAGTAGCCCTCGAGGTCGTACCCCGCGGGCACCGGGAACTCGGGCAGGCTGAGCGGCTGCTTCTCGAAGCCGAAGCGGCAGCGCTCGGCGACCGCCGCGGTGTTCTCCACGGCCTGGGGGCAGGCGGCGAACAGCCGGCGCATCTCGGCCCCCGTCTTGAGGTAGTGCTGGTCGGTGTAGGTCAGTCCCGAGCGGTTGTTGACGGTGTGGCCGGTCTGGATGCAGATCAGGACCTCGTGCGCCAGGTGGTCGTCCGGCAACAGGTAGTGGCAGTCGTTCGTCGCCACCACCCCCACCCCCAGCTCGCGCCCCAAGCGCTCGACGCCCTCGTTGACCACTCGCTGGTCGGGCAGCCCGTGGTCCTGCATCTCGAGCCAGTAGCGTCCCGCCCCGAACAGCTCGCGGTATTCGGCCGCGACCTTGCGCGCGCGCTCGGGCAGGCCGTGGCGCAGCAGGGTCGGCACCTCGCCGGCGAGGCAGGCCGAGAGGCAGATCAGGCCCGCGTGGTGCTGCCGCAGCACCTCCTTGTCGATCCGCGGCCGGTAGTAGAAGCCCTCGAGGTAGCCGATCGTCGCCAGGCGGATCAGGTTCTTGTAGCCGGTGTAGTCGGCGGCGAGCAGGATCAGGTGGTAGTAGTTCTTGCGGCCCACGCCCTCGACCAGCTCCAGCCGGCGCTCGGTCAGCGAGCCGGCGGCGACGTAGGCCTCGATCCCGACGATCGGCTGCAGCCCGGCCCGCGCCGCCTTGCGGCCGAAGCTCGGCGCCCCGAACAGGTTGCCGTGATCGGTGATCGCGATCGCCGGCTGCCCGTCCTCCGCGGCGCGGGCGCACATCTCGTCGATCCGCTGCGCCCCGTCGAGCAGCGAGTAGGTCGTGTGGTTGTGCAGGTGGACGAAGCCCATGCCCCTCACTCCCACTCGATCGTGCCCGGCGGCTTGCTCGTCACGTCGTAGACCACGCGGTTGATGCCGCGCACCTCGTTGACGATCCGCGACGAGACGCGGGCGAGGAACTCCGGCGGCAGGCGCGCCCAGTCCGCGGTCATGAAGTCGGCCGTGACCACCGCGCGCAGCGCCAGCACGTTCTCGTAGGTGCGCTCGTCGCCCATCACCCCCACCGAGCGCACCGGGAGCAGCACGGCGAACGCCTGCGACACGCCGTGGTACAGCCCGGCGCCGCGCAGCTCGCCGATGAAGATGTCGTCGGCCTCGCGCAGCAGCTCGAGTCGTTGCCGATCGACCGCGCCCACGACGCGCACCGCGAGCCCCGGGCCGGGGAACGGGTGGCGGTCGAGGAACGCCGGGTCGAGCCCCAGCAGGCGACCGACGCGGCGCACCTCGTCCTTGAACAGGTCGCGCAGCGGCTCGACCAGACGCAGCTTCATCCGCTGCGGCAGGCCGCCGACGTTGTGGTGGGTCTTGATCGTCATCGACGGCCCCCCGACGGCCGCCGACTCGATGCGGTCGGGATAGATCGTCCCCTGGGCCAAGAAGCCGGCCCGACCGAGCGCGCGCGCTTCCTGCTCGAACACGTCGATGAACGTCTCGCCGACGATCTTGCGCTTGCGCTCGGGATCCTCCACGCCGGCCAGCCGCTCGAGGAAGTGCTCGGCGGCGTCGACGCGGCGGACGTCGAGCCGGTAGCGCTCGCGGAAGTCGCGCAGCACGACGTCGGCCTCGCCCTTGCGCAGCAGCCCGTTGTCGACGAGGATGCAGTGCAGGCGCGGTCCCAGCGCGCGGTGCAGCAGCAGCGCCATCACCGCGGAGTCGACGCCTCCCGACAGGGCGCAGATCACCTGCTCCTGGCCCACGCTGCGCCGCGTCGCCTCCACCGCCTCCTCGACGAACGAGCCGACGGTCCAGTCGCCGCTGCAGCCACAGACGCCGACGACGAAGTTGCGCAGGATCTCCATCCCGTGCTCGGTGTGCGCGACCTCGGGGTGGAACTGCACCCCGTACAGCCGCCGCCGCGGGTCTTCGACCGCGGCACACGGAGTGCTCGGGTTGTCCGCCGTGGTGGCGAACCCCGGCGGGGGCGCGAGCACGCGGTCGCCGTGGCTGGCCCAGACCTTGTGCTCCGGCGGGAGGCCGCGGAACAGCGCGGAGCACTCGGGGGTCGCGCGCACGACCGCCGGCCCGTACTCGCGCGCGCTCGAGCGCTCGACCCGCCCCCCCAGCTCGTGCATCATCCACTGCATGCCGTAGCAGATGCCGAGCAGCGGGACCCCGGCCTCGAGCCAGGCGCGGCAGGCGCGCGGCGCCTCCGGCCGGTAGACCGAGTCCGGCCCTCCCGACAGGATCGCGCCGCGCAGCCGCGGGAGCAGAGCGGCGTCGGGCGGCACGGCGTAGGGCAGCAGCTCGGTGAACACCCCGAGCTCGCGCACGCGGCGCGCGATGAGCCGCGTGTACTGCGAGCCGAAGTCGAGGATGCCGATCGTCTGGTGCTCGCGGGTCATCGGTCCGTCCCGCCGCCGATCATGCCGTCCACCGCCGCCTCCAGCACCACGTCGTCTCCCAGCAGGCGGCTCTTCATCGCGCGATCGGCGGCGAGCAGGCGCGAGGGGAAGCCGAGGAGCTCGTCCAGCGTGTAGCGCTCCAGGTCCCGCGCCAACAGCGACGCCGCCTTGCCCCACAGCCCCGCGCTCGCGACCGCCCGCTGCGGCGGCTCGCGCTCCTGTTCGATCAGCGCCTTGGCGCGGAGCATCGACCGCGCGCGGTGCGAGATCCCTCCGAGCAGGCGCAGCGGCTCCTCCCCCGACTCGACCAGCCGCCGCAGCGCCGCCAGCGCCGCCGCCCGATCCCGGGCCAGCACGGCATCGGCCATCTCCCAGCCCGAGAGCAGGCCGGCGCCGGCGACCGTGGGCGGCAGCGCCGCGACCGCCTGCGCCTTTCCCGCGTCGCCCGCTCCGTGCCACAGCCGGATCTTCTCCAGCTCCTGCTCGGCGCGACGGAGGTCGCCGCCACAGACCGCGGCCAGGGCGCGGGTCGCCGCGGCGCCCAGCGCGAGTCCCTTCAGCTTCGCGATCTCGACGAGCTCGCTCTCCGCTTCGGGGCCGGGACGCGGGCGGCCGAAGGCCAGCGTCGTGCCCAGCGTCTCGAGCGCCTGGTGCAGCTTGCGGCGGCGGTCGAGCTGCGGCGCGCGAACGATCAGATAGGAATGCCGCGGGGGGTCGGCCGCGAAGCCCTCGAGCGCCGCCGGCTCGCCCTCCAGCGTCGCGACGTCGCGCACCAGGACGACGCGCTGCGGCGCGAACATGCCGGCCGAGCGCGCGGCTGCGACCACGTCGGGGATCCCCGTCCGGCCCTCGCCGCCGATCACGGTCAGGGCGTAGCCCCGCGCCGCCTCCGGCACCAGGCCGTCCAGCAGCGCGCGCTGCGCGAGGTCGAGGTGGTACTCGTCGTCCCCGGTCAGGAGCGTCAGTCCCGGCGGCCAGCCCTGCCGGAGCAGCTCGTGCACCCGCCGCAGCGTGACGCGGCCGCGCGGAGCGCTCGGTCCGCCGCGCGCCATCAGAAGCCCTCGAGGATCGAGGTCACGAGCGCCCCCGCCGCCCCGCGCGCGATCGACTCCAGCGCCAGCCCCTCCTGATCGAAGAACTCCTCTCCCTCCTGGACCTCGAACTGCTCGCGAAACACGAGCCCGTCCTGGCTCCACAGGATCCCGTCGGTCTTCAGGTCGCGCAGCGTCGCCCGCAGCGTGACGACCGCCTCGATCCGCGTCGCGAGCCCGGCGGCGCTGAACTGCACGGGGATCGTGCGGTAATCGCTGATCGCGCCCTCGAGCATCGCGTCGGCGGCGGTGGTCCCGGTGACGACGTGGTATCGCCCGCGCTTGGTGATCTCGCGCGCCACCTCCTCGGTCACCCGCTGCTCGATCTCCGGTCGCGTGGTGCGGTTCTCGAACGGCACGACGACGACCGCCCGGACGTGATCGGGCAGGAGGCTGGTGCGGCCCACGAGTCCGTAGCCGCAGCCGCCGAGCGCCGCCCCGGCGACCAGCAGCGACGCCGTCCGCACCCGCCGCCCGGCGCCGCTCCTCGCGCTCATCGCCCGGCTTCGCGGCCGCGGGCCCTCGCCCCAGCGCTCGGCGCGAGCTGGCGGCGGATCGCATCGAGCACGCCGTTGATGAACGCCCCGGAGTCGGAGCTGCCGAACTTCTTCGCGATCTCGACCGCCTCGTCGATCACCACCGCGGCCGGCGTCGTCGGCTCCTGCAGCAGCTCGAACAGCGCCAGCCGCAGCACGTTGCGGTCGACGACCGCCATGCGCTCGACCCGCCAGTTGCGCGCGACCTCGGCGATCCGGCGGTCGAGCGCCGCACGGTCGCCGCTCACGCCGTGGACCAGGCGCTCGGCGAACTCGCGCTCGTCTGCGGTCGCCTCGCTGTCGCGCCAGAACTGCCCGGACATCGCCGCGACCGTCCCGCCCGTGAGGTCGAGCTGGAACAGCATCTGCAAGGCCAGCTCCCGCGCACGTCTGCGATGGCCCACGCTCGCCCTTCAGCGCTCCACGCGCAGCTCGGCGATGCGGCGGAACAGCTGCACCATCTCCAGCGCCGACCGTGCCGCCTCGCAGCCCTTGTTCCCGTCCGCCGGCCCCGATCGCTCCATCGCCTGGGCCAGCGTATCGGTCGTCAGCACGCCGAAGGTCACGACGCAGTCGCCGCGCAGCGCCAGCTCGGCCAGGCCCCACGCGACCTGCGTCGCCAGCACGTCGAAGTGGGCGGTCTCCCCGCGGATCAGCGCGCCGAGGGCGACCACCGCGTCGTGGCCGCCGCCCTCGACCAGCCGCCGCGCCGCCTGCGGCAGCTCCCACGCACCGGGGACGCGGACCACCGTCCGTGCGTCCGCGCCACAGCCGTGACGTTCGAGGCACTCTTCCGCGCCGGCGAGCAGGCGCCGCGTGATCGTCTCGTTGAAGCGCGAGACGACGAGCGCGACCCGGACCCGCTTGCCATCGAGTGCGCCCTCGAGGATCCGAGCCATCGTCACTCCACGGCGGACTTCGCTGGGACGGCGGGCTGAAACGCGCAGTATAGGGATCTCCACCGCGCGGTGTCAAGCGTCGCCGAGATACTTGCCCAGGATCGGACGCAGCCGCGCGCGGGTCGCGTCCGGAATCCGCTCGCGCGGAGTGATCACGGCGTCGCGCAGCGCGGCGCCGCAGCGACAGCCCGCGCCGCGCGCGGGAAGACGACCGACCGCGGCGGCGAGGATCGCGGCCGCCCGCCGATTGCCCGCGCGCAGGTTGTCGAGCAGTCCACCGACCGAGACCGCGTCCTCGTCCTCATGCCAGCAGTCGTAGTCCGTCACCAGCGCCAGCGTCGCGTAGCAGATCTCCGCCTCGCGAGCCAGCCGCGCCTCGGGCAGGTTCGTCATGCCGATGACGTGCACGCCCCAGCTGCGGTAGAGCTGCGATTCCGCACGCGTGGAGAAGGCGGGGCCCTCGATGCAGAGATAGGTCCCGCCGTCGTGGACGCCCGGGCCGGTCCCGGCCGCGGCGCGGAGCACGGCCCGCGTCTCCGGGCAGACCGGATCGGCCAGCGAGACGTGCGCCGCCACCCCGTCCCCGAAGAACGAGCACTCGCCGCGTCGCGTGCGATCGACGAACTGGTCGACCAGCACCAGATCGCGCGGCCGGATCCGCGGAGTCATCGAGCCGACGGCCGAGACCGACAGGATCCGCTCCACGCCCAGCAGCTTCAGCGCGAAGACGTTGGCCCGGTAGTTGATCTCCGACGGGAGCAGCCGGTGGTCGCGGCCGTGACGGGCGAGGAACGCGACGGGCTGGCCGGCGAGCCGGCCGACGAGCGGCGGCGCCGCCGGCTCCCCGAACGGCGTCGCGACCGCGACCGGCTCGGCGTCGGAGAGCCCCGCGAGGTCGTACAGCCCGCTGCCGCCGACGATCGCGCACGTGACTCGCGGGAGGGCGCTCACCGGCCGGCCTCCGCGGCGAGCCGGCGTAGCGCCGGCGCGAGCGCGGCGGCCTCGCCGACCCGCGCCGTCCGGCCGCGCCAGCCGATCTCGGCGAGCGGAAGGCCGTCGCTGCCGCCGGTCAGCACCACCACGGTGCCCGCAGCGCTTGCCGTCCATGCGGCACGACGCAGCGAACGCGTGGCCGAGTCCTCCGGCGGACCGCTGATCCGGATCTCGATCGGCTCCGCGATCGCCTCCTCGATCGCCAGCGCCGCCTCGATCGCGTGGACGCGGAACCCCGAGAGATCGCCGCTGAACTGGGCGAGGATCGCGCGTGCGGTCGCGGCGTGCTCGGCACCCAGCCCGTGCCAGCTCAGGCGCAGCAGCGCGCGGGCCAGCCGCACGTTGGGGCGCAGCGGCCAGCGCGGATTGGCCAGCAGCCCCAGCGGCGCGGGCTCGCCGACGTGGTCGCGCAGCGCGGCGGAGCCAGGGTCCGCCAGGCTGCGCCGCGCGTACTCCGCCGCCGCCGCGGCGGCGGTGAGGTAGGCGCGGTTCCCCGTCGCCTCGTAGGCCTCGACGAACGCCAGGGCCACGTCGGCCTGGGTCTCGAGATAGATGCGGTTCGCGAGCGGTGGCGCGATCACGTGACGCACGGCACCGTCGGCCGTCACCGCTTCGCGCAGGACGAAGTCCAGCGCCGCCACCCCGGCTCGCTCGATCTCGTCGTCCGCGAGTGCCGCCGCCGCACGCAACAGGGCGCTTCCGGCCAGCGCGTTGGCGCCGGCCAGCACGAGCGGATCGAGCGGCGGGGGCGCGGCGGCGCCGACGGCTCCCGCCGCAGCTCCGGCCGCGAGCGCCGGATCGCCGAGCTGGGCCAGATAGAAGCCGCCCTCCGCGCGCCCCAGCACGTCGCGCACGAAGCGGACGGTGGCGGCAAGCTCCCGCCGCGGCTCCGGTCCGGCACCGTCGGCGAGGGCGATCGCCAGCTCCCGGGCGAGCGCCGCGTTGCTCGACAGCAGCTTCTCGTACTGGATCTCGCCGAAGCCAGGCGCGATCGCCACCCGGTGGATGCCCCCGCCGCGGTGATCGAACAGCGGCCCCTCGACCAGGCGCAGCAGCGTCAGCGCCGACTGGGCGACGAGGTCGTCGACGCCGCGCGCCGCGCGCAGGCGGGCGTACTCGGCCAGCCCCGGGAGGACGTGCTTGGGTGCCGCGCCGAAGCCTCCGTCGCGGCGGTCGGAGTTGGCCACGAGCCACTGCGCCAGCCGGTCCGAGGCCCCGGCGTCCACGAAGCCGTGCAGCGGCCGCGGCGGTCCCTCGGTCGCCGCCCAGCTCTCCGCCCGACGCAGCAGCGCCGCGGCCTCGAGATCCCAGTACTTGCGCCCTTCGCGCACCAGGAACAGCATCGTCTCGGGATCCACCGTCCCGATCGTGATCGGCAGGTCGACACCGCGGTCGTTGGCGGTGCTGAGCATCGGCCTGCCGTCGGGGAGCAGGAACGCGATCGTCGGCCAGCTTCCGCTCTGGTAGCGCTCGCGCAGGTCCGGCCTGAGGTCGGCATTGACGCGGACGGCGACGAAGCCGGCGTTGATCTCCCGCAGCACGCGGGGGTCCGACAGCGTCTGATCCAGCATCACGGCCGAGCTGTGGGCCCAGTTCACGTCGAGGACGAGCAGCACCGGACGCGAGAACAGCGCGGCCCGGTCGAGCGCCACCCGGCCCCAGGGCAGCCAGTACGAGCGCTCGGCGAGCGCGGGCGGCGGCCAGCCGCCGAACGCCTCCTGCGCCGGCAGCTCGAGGTCGATGCCGGCCAGGTAGGACGGCCCGTCCCCGCCCGCCGGGTCGCCGGCCCCGGAGGACCCGGCCGCGCTCCCGCCGGACGGGAGGGCGCAGGCGATCGCCAGCGCCAGCGCCGCCCGGCCCGGCCGGCCGATCCGGATCGTGATCGCGCTCAGCGGGGACAAGAGGATCGGCATTATCCAGGCTGGCGTTGCCCAGCGTCAACACCGAGGCCGATCCGACCCCGCCCTTCCCGCACCCGGCGGTGGAAGCGGCGACGGCCCTCCGTACCTTGGGGACAGCGGGCGCTGCACCGACGCGTCCCGGACCGACCGCTCATGAGCAGACGGGCTCTGGCCATCCACGCCCTGCAGGCGACGGCGTTCGCCGGCGCGGTGATCCACGTCGTCGCCGAGCTGCTCGCCCGGCCGGGGCCACTCGCTCCGCACGGGGAGGCCCTCGCCGTCCTGGTGGCCGGGGCCGCCGCGACCGCGCTGCTCGCCGCACGGTGCGACGCGGGGCGGACCGTCCGCCTTCCGCTGACGTTCGTGCTCGCGGCCTTCCTGCTGCTTCCCCCGCCGGGGCCGATGCTGGTCGCGCTGGCCGCGGCCGGCGCCGGGCGCGGCGGCGGGGTCGCCGGGCTCCGGCGCCGCGGCCTCGGGCCGCTCGCGGCCCTGTCGCTCGCCGTGCTCGGACTGCAGCTCGTCGCGGCCCCGGTCCCGCCGCCGCTCGCGGCCTCGCCGGCGGCCCTTGCGTGGCTCGCGTCGCTCTTTCTCTGGATCCAAGGGGCGAGCGCAGCCCTCGGCTGGCTCCTCGCTCCCCGCCCACCGCTCGCCGACACTCCGCCCTCGCGCGGCGCACGACTGGCCGCGCTCGAGCTGGTGACCCTGCCGCTCGCGTGGCTGCTCGCCCTCGCGGTCGCCGCGGCCGACTGGCTCCAGGCCGGCCTGCTCGTGACGCTGATCCTGCTGGGGCTCGCCGCGCTCCTCGCTCTGGACCGCGCGCTGGCCGAGCTGCGCGACAGCCGCCGCGCACTGTCCTCGCGCTTGGCGGAGCTCGACACGCTGCACTCGCTCGGCCGTGAGATCCTGGCCTCGCTCGAGCCGGATCGGGTGTTCGCCATCCTCGAGCGGGAGTGCCGCAGGATCTTCCCGCTCGACTCGTTCTGCGTGGCGCTCGTCGACCGCGACAGCGGCGAGCTGCGTCCGGTCTACAGCCGGCTGCGCGGGGGGGCGGCGTGCTCCGGGGGCGCGCCGGTCCGGAGCGGCATCGCCGCCTGGGTGCTGGAGGAAAGGCGCGGGCGGCGCATCGACGATCTGCGGGCGCTGGCCGCCGACTCGCCGGTGCGCGGGGACCTCGTCGAGCGCGACGCGCGGGCGCTCCTGGCCGTGCCGCTCGTGGTCGAGGAGCGGGCGATCGGCGTGGTCACGCTGCAGAGCCGGCGTCCCGCGGCCTACGACGACCACCAGCTCTCGGTGCTGACCACGATCGCCCAGCAGGCGGCCGTGGCGATCGAGAACGCCAACCATTTCCGGATGGCGACCGTCGATTCGCTGACCGGCTTCCTGCTGCGCGACGGCTTCTTCCGCCAGCTGCGCGACGAGGACCACCGCGCCCGCCGTTACGGCGGCCGGTTCGCACTCCTGATGCTCGACCTCGACGGCTTCAAGCAGATCAACGACCAGCACGGCCATCTCGCGGGGGATCGCTACCTCGCGGGGATCGCGAGCGCGATCCGCGCCGAGCTGCGCGCGGCCGATCTGGCCTGCCGCTACGGCGGCGACGAGTTCTGCCTGCTGTTGCCCGAGACCGGGCTCGCGGGGGCGGCCGCGATCGCCGGGCGCATCGGGGACGCGGTGCGGCGAAGCGTCGTGACCGTCGACGGCGCCTCGCTCGGCGGCACCGTCAGCATCGGCATCGCCGCCTTCCCCGATCACGACGCGGGCGACCTGCGGAGCCTGATGCGGCGCGCGGACGAGGCGCTCTACCGCGCCAAGCGCGCCGGCCGCGACCGGGTCGCGGCGCACGCCGCCTGAGCCGGCCCGGGCGCTCAGCCCCCGCGTTCCCGCAGGACGCTCTGCACGCTGCGCCCGGTCCGGCGCGCGAACCGCTCGGCGAGCGACGGCAGCTCGCCGCTCGCCTCGTCCAGCGCCACTCGCTCCACGCGCAGCAGCGGCACGAACAGCGTGGACGGACCGACCGGCGCCGGATCGCCGGCGACGACCTGCCCGGTCCAGGCGTCGAACGAGGCCAGGTCCAGCGCCTCGATCACGATCCCCGTCGCGTCCATCCGGCGCAGCACCCCCCACAGCTTCTCCTGCGGCTCGCGCAGGTAGAGCAGGACCGAGCTCCCGGGCGAGAACTCCGGCGCCGCGGCCGGGGCCTGGACCAGCTCGACCAGCACTCCGCCCGCCGATTTCGGATGGATGAAGGCGATGCGCCGCCCCCCCGCTCCGCCGCGCGCACCGCCGCCGAGGATCGTGGCGCCGTGGCGCTCGAGCCGCGCGAGCGACGCCGTCAGATCCGGCACCGCGAGCGTCAGGTGGTGCAGCCCCTCGCCGCGCTTGGCGATCGAGCGCGCCACGGGCGACTCCGGCGACGTCGGCTCGAGCAGCTCGACGCGTGAATCGCCGAGCGCCAGCAGGGCGACCCGGACCTGCTCGGCGGCGACGGTCTCGACGCCGGCCGGCTCCAGGCCGAGCGCCTCGCGCCAGAACGGCAGGCTGCGCTCCAGGCTCCGCACCGCGATCCCGACGTGATCGATCCGCTGGCTCATCGCTTCTCCCATCGCTCGACCAGCCGCGCGGCGGCGGTGTAGGGGTCGACCCGCCGCTCGGCGATCTCGGCCAGCAGCCGCGCGTAGCGATCGCCGCCGCCGAGTTCGGCTCGCACCCGCTCGAGGAGCCGCGCGCCGATCGCGGCCAGCAGGCGCGACTCGGCCCGCTCGCGGCGCCGCGCCCCCCGCCGCCCGTCCCCCGCCTCCGCCAGGAAGCGCCGGATGCCGTGCTCCAGCTCCTCGACGCCCTGCCGCGTCACGGCCACGGTGCGGAAGATCTCCGGCCGGCGCCGCGCCGGGGCGAGCGACAGCATCGAATCGAGATCGGTCTGCAGCCGGTCGGCGCCGTCGCGGTCGGCCTTGTTGATCACGAACAGGTCGGCGATCTCGAGGATCCCGGCCTTGATCGCCTGGATGTCGTCCCCCATCCCGGGAACCAGCACGACGGCGACCGCGTCCGCCGTCTTCACCACGTCGACCTCGTCCTGCCCCACGCCGACGGTCTCGACGACCACCGGGTCGTAGCCCGCCCCGTCGAGCAAATCGACCGCGTCGTTGGTCGCGCGCGCCAGCCCGCCGAGGTGCCCGCGCGTCGCCATCGAGCGGATGAAGACGCCGCGATCGGTGGCATGGCCCTGCATCCGCACGCGATCGCCGAGGATCGCGCCGCCGGAATAGGCGCTCGACGGATCGACCGCCACCACGCCGACCCGCCTGCCGCCCGCGCGGTAGGTCGCGACGAGGCCGTCGACCAGGCTCGACTTGCCGGACCCGGGCGGGCCCGTCACGCCGACGACGACGGCCCGACCGGTGTGGGGGTAGATCGCGCGCAACAGCTCGCTCGCGGCCGCCTCGTCCTCCTCGACGAGCGTGATCGCCCGCGCCACCGCGCGCACGTCCCCCGCCAGCACGCGCTCAGCCAGTCGCACGTGCGGCCGCCGCTCGCCGAGCCGGACCCCCGGTCATGCCCGCCGCAGCAGCTCGCGGGCGATGACCAGGCGCTGGATCTCGCTCGTCCCCTCGCCGATGGTGCACAGCTTCACGTCCCGATAGAACTTCTCGACGGGGAAATCCTTGATGTAGCCGTAGCCGCCGAAGATCTGCAACGCCTTGTCGGCGACCTCGACGCCGATCTCGGAGGCGTACAGCTTGGCCATCGCCGCTTCCTTGGTGCACGGCCGTCCCGTGTCGCGCAGCCAGGCCGCGCGGTAGATCAGCTGCGCCGCGGCGTCGATCCGCGTCGCCATGTCGGCCAGCATGAACTGGATCGCCTGGAACTCGGCGATCGGCCGGCCGAACTGCCGCCGCTGGGCGGCGTAGGCGAGCGCGGCCTCGTACGCACCGCGGGCCATGCCCAGCGCCAGGGCGCCGATCGAGATCCGCCCGCCGTCCAGCACGCGCATCGCGTCGACGAAGCCCTCGCCGCGCTGGCCCAGCAGCTGCTCGTCGCCGACCCGGCAGTCCTCCATCACCACCTCCGCGGTGTCCGAGGCGCGGAGGCCCATCTTGTTCTCCTTCTTTCCGGGGCGGAAGCCGGGCGTGCCGCGCTCCAGCACGAACGCCGAGATCCCGTGCTTGCCGCGCTCGGGGTCGGTGACGGCGAACACGACGATCACGTCGCCGACCGAGCCGTGGGTGGTGAACGTCTTGGCGCCGTTGAGCAGCCAGCCGCCGTCGAGCTTGCGCGCCGTGGTGCGGGTCCCGGCGGCGTCCGAGCCGGCGGTCGGCTCGGTCAGGCTCCAGCCGCCGAGCTGCCGGCCCGTCGCCAGCGGCTCGAGGTACTTGCGCCGCTGCTGCTCGCTGCCGGCGAGGAAGATGTGGTTGCAGCACAGCCCGTTGTGGGCCGCGACCGAGATCCCGACCGAGCCGTCGACGCGCGACAGCTCCTCGACGACGATCGCGTACTCGAGGTAGCCCAGCCCGGCCCCGCCGTACTCCTCGGGGAAGATGATCCCCAGCAGGCCGAGCTCTCCGGCCTTGCGCAGGATCGCGTGCGGGAACTCCTGCGCCTCGTCCAGCCGCATCACGTGCGGCGCGATCTCCGTCTCGGCGAAGTCGCGCACCGTGCGGCGCAGCAGCTCCTGGTCGTCGCTGAAGGAGAACTCCACGGCCGCTCCGCCCGCGGGGTCGAACCCGCGCCGCCACGCGGGATTATCGCACACGCCGGCGCGGGTCCGCCCCGCGGTCGGGCGGCGGAGACCCGCGCGCGGAGCCCGCGCATCGTCCGTACCCCGGGCTCCGGCTCGCCGCGGCGCACCGCTCGCGCTGCGTCCCGCGCTCGTCAGACGGTGGCGATCGCGCTGCGGTGGACCCAGCCGTTCAGACCGTTCGGCAGGCTGACCTGCAGCCATTCTTCGCGCTCGGCGCGCACCTCGAGCGTCAGCCCCTCGTGGACGGTGAACAGCGTCGGGTTGTTCTCGCCCGGGCCGGCGAGCACCTCGACCAGGTCGTCGATCACGACCGCCAGGTGCGTCCGCTCGACCCGCTCGACCGTCACGCTCCACGAGGCGAAGACCAGGGCCGCGACGGCGAGCAGTCCCGCCAGCAGCCAGCCGTGCAGCGGTCGCCAGCCGCCGGGGCGCCACAGGCCGGCCACCAGCACCGCCCCGGCGAGCCACAGCGTGGCCAGAACCGCCCACGCCTGGCGGTCGGGCCCCAGCCGGTCCTGGGCCAGCACGATCGAGCGCACCACGGTCGGGGGCGGCGCGATCTCGACGCGATCGAGACACTGCGAGCGGGCGAAGCTCAGGTTCGCCCGCACGTCGGGATCGGCCGGCGCGAGCCGGCGCGCGCGCTCGTAGCGCAGGATCGCCTGGCCGAGGCTCCCCAGGCGGAACTCGGCGTTTCCCAGGTTGTACTCGACGATCGGGTCGCGGACGCCGTAGCGCAGCGCGGTGCGGTAGGCCTCCGCGGCTCCCGCGTAGTCTCCCGCCTCGTACGCCGAGTTGCCGCGCTCGACGAGCTCCTCCGGCGACTCCGCGCGCGCCGAGGTTCCCGCCGCGATCAGCAGCAGTCCCAGCGTCGCGGCCGGCGCGAGGCGGGCGATCCTCACCGCACCCGCTCCAGCCGCTCCACCAGCTCCGTCGCCTCGCGCAGCAGCTCGGCGCGGCGCTCGCCCTTGGCCGCCTGCGGAACGAAGCGGGCGAAGTCGCAGCTCTCGAGCGTGGCGCGGAAGCTGCGCCGGATCTCGGCGTCGAGCCCGCGCGAGGCGAGCAGCTCGTCGGCCGCCTCGTAGCTCAGGCCGGCAGCGCTGCGGTCGAAGACGTCCGCCACGTACTCCACCAGGGCCCGCGCGACCTCCTCCTGGAACGTCGCGCTGTCGTCCTCGTGCAGCAGCCGGCGGGCGGCGCGCAGGCGCTTCGACGCCACCGCCCGCGCGCGGCGTGCGCGAGCCAGGCCCCGATTCCCCGCCAGCCGCGCGCGCCACCGGCCGAGGGCGACTCCGAGCGGGACCCAGGCGGCCGGCAGGACCAGCAGCACGAGGAAGCCGCTGCTGCGGTGCACGCGCTCGCTCGCGAAGCGCAGCGGGCCGCGCAGCGGCTTGATGAACGCCAGCTCGCGCCGCTGCAGCTGCACCTCCCCGCCGCTCGCCGCGAGCGACGCGTCGGGGCTGCCGTCGCGGCGCACGACGAGCGGCGGCAGCGCCGCCTGCGCCGATCGGTACTCGCCCCGGCTCGGGTCGAAGTAGTCGAAGCGCAGCTCGGGAAGCTGCAGCTCGCCCGGCGCGAGCGGAACGAGGATCCACTCCCACGTCCGGCGCGAGGCGATCCGCCCGCGCACGGCGCGCGTGTCCGAGCCGACCTTGGGCTCGAACAGCTTGAGGCCCGGAGGGACCGACAGCTCGGGCGGGCGAGCCGCGCCGAGGAATCCCTCTCCCTCGACCGTCGCCTTCAGCGCCACGGCGTCGTTGACCCCGGCCTCCCGGCGGTCGAGCGTCGCCGCGAGCGTGTAGCGTCCGACCGCGCCGCCGAAGCCGGCGGGTCGGCCGGCGGCCGGGAGGTCCCGCACTCGCAGCTTCACCGGCTGCGTGGTGCGCAGCACCGTCGTCCCACGGCCGAACGAGAACAGGTCGAACGGGTCGCTCGAGCGCTGTCGCACCTGGATCCGCAGCGCGTGCGGCTCGATCTCGAACTCCCCCGCCGTCTGGGGCACGAGCACCTGCCGCTTGAGCGGGTAGACCAGATAGCGCCGCCCCTCGACCGCCGTGCGATACGACTCGTCTCCCGGATCGACCTCGAGCTCCTCGACCCAGAAACTGGCGAGCGACGGCACGCGCGCGAACTCGAAGCCCAGGACCTGCTCCGCGGCGTACAGCGACACCGCGAGCGGCACCGACTGGCCGACCCACGCCTCGTCCTCCCCCAGCTCGACGCGGGCGAAGACGTCCGGCTCGCCCGCGCCCGGCGCGCGCACGCCGGGCGGCCGGGTGGGCGGCGGGACGCCGCGCGCCGCCGCGACCTCGAACCGGATCGGCTGCGTGCGCCGGCTGCCCCCGCCGACGGCCAGCTCGATCGCCGGGATCTCCGCCGGGCCGGGGCCCTCCGCCTGCAGCGCGTAGACCAGCCGCGACATCGACGAGAAGCGGCCGTTGCTCCAGACGCTGTTGTGGCTGGTCGACGGCCCGCCGACGACGCGCAGGTTCACGAGGCCCGCGAGCCGTGGGGGCGAGAGGGTCACGTTTCCGCTGCCCTCGACCTCGAGCACGAGCCGGATCGAGGTCGTCTCGCTGATCCCCTCCGCCGGCTCGACGTACGCACGGACCTGCGGCGGCGCCTGCCCCGTCGCCGGCAGCGCGGCGACGCCGGCGAGCAGCGCGAGCCACCACGCGCCGACGGCACGCGAGCGCAAGCGGTCCCGGCGCCTCACCAGTCCCTCTCCGGAGCGCGCTCGCGGGCCGGGCGCCGGGTCAGCGCCTGCTGCCGGAGGTTGTCCAGCTCCTGCTCGGCGAGCCGGTCGAGCAGCGCCTCGGCCTGCTCGGGCGAGATCTGGCCGGTCGGCGCCGGCTCGCCGGGGCCGCCCTCGTGCGCCTGGGCGGATCCGCCGGGGGCGCCCTCCGCCGGCGGCTGCTCGGAAGACGTCCCCTCCCCGCCCTGCTCCCGATCCGGGCCGGGTTCTTCCCGCTGCTCCGTTCCGGCGCCGGCGGGAGGCTCCTCGGTCTCGGAGTCGGAGTCGGAGGGCTGCTGCGGTTGCTGCTGGGGTTCCTGCCGCTGCTCCGCGGCGCGGAGCGCCAGCTCGAGGTTGCGCTTGGCGGCCGGGTCGTCGGGAGCGGCGCGCAGCGCGCGCTCGTAGGCCGCGACCGCCTCCGGATACTGCTCCAGCTCGAAGCGCGCGTTCCCGAGGTTGTAGGCGGCGGGAGCGACCAGGCTCTCCGGTGCGGCGAGCAGCGCGCGCGAGTACGCCTCCGCCGCGCCCTGGAAGTCGCCCTGGCGGAACAGCACGTTGCCGATGTCGTAGTACAGCTCCGGCGCTTCCGGCTGCTCGACCTGCGCCTCGGTGTACGCTCGCAGCGCATCGTCGAAGGCCCCCTGCTCGAACAGCCGATTGCCCTGCTCCGTCTTGCGGTGCGCCGTGCCGCCGAAGGGCAGGAGCATCGTCGCCGCGAGCGCCGCGACTGCCGCCGGATGCGCGCTCATGTGCCGCCCCCGCGCCGGCCCGCGGTCGCGCGGCGCCGGTCCCCGAGCAGGGTCTCCGCGACCAGCGCCAGCCAGCCCACGACGAGCGGGATCTGGAAGCGCTCCTCGTAGCTCGCACGCAGCTCCGAGCCGAGCGCGCCCGACTCGAGCCCGGAAAGGGCCGTGGCGATCCGCTCGACCTCGACCTCCCCGGCGGTGGCGCGGAAGTAGCGCCCATCCGTCCCGAGCGCGATCCGCTCCAGCACGTCCTCGTCGACGCGGCTGGTCACGACCCGGTCCTCGCCATCCTTCTTGTAGCCCGACAGCGCCCCGGAGGGGTCGCGCAGCGGGATCGGAGCGCCGCGCGTGGTGCCGCAGCCGACGGAGTGCACCGCGATCGCCGACCGCGCGTACTGCTCGACGATCTCGTCGATCCCCCCCTCGTGGTCCTCGCCGTCGCTGTAGACGACGACCGCGCGACCCCGGTCGGCCGCCGCCCCGCTGGCGAGCGAGCGCAGCGCGAGCCCCAGCGCGTCGGCCAGCGCGGTCCCGGGCAGCGGGACCGACCTCACGTCGGACGACTCGAGGAACAGCCGGACCGCCCCGTGGTCGACCGTCAGGGGGCAGGCGAGCGTGGCCTGCCCGGCGAAGGTGACGAGCCCCACGCGATGCCCCTCGAGGCGGTCGAGCAGCGACGCGATCGAGTGCTTGGCGTGCTCCAGGCGCGAGGGCGCCAGGTCCTCGGCCGCCATGCTCAGCGAGGTGTCGAGGACGATCACCACGTCGCTTCCCGTGCGGGTGATCGTCTGGAGACTCGTCCCCCACTGCGGCCGGGCCAGCGCAACGGCGATCGCGCCCAGCGCGAGGCACAGCAGCACCAGCTTGACCGCGCGGCGATTGCCCGAGACGTGCTCGGTGAAGCGCCCGACGTGCGGGGCCCCTCCGGCGAAGCTGCGGAGCGCGCGCGCGCGCGAGCTGCGGGCCGCCCACGCGGCCGCGGCGACGGCCGGCAGCACGGCCAGGAGCCACAGGAACTGCGGGGCGGCGAATCGCATCAGGGGATCCGCTTCAGCCGCGTCGCGGCCAGCCCCTGCTCCAGCAGCAGCAGCCCGAGCGCCGGCACGAGCACCAGGCCGAACAGCTCGGTGTACAGCAGGCGGACCCGGCTGCGGATGTCGCTCTTCTCCAGCGCGTCGATCGTGGTGAACACCCGCTCCAGCGCGTCCGCGTCGGTCGCGCGGAAGTACCGGCCCTGCGTCCGCTCGGCGACCTGCCGCAGCAGCGGCTCGTCCAGGTCCACCCGCTGCATCACGACGCGGCGCCCCAGCGGGCCGGCGTCGACCGGCACCGGGGCTTCGCCCTCGGTCCCGACGCCGACGGTGTAGACCTTGATCCCCAGGGCCCGCGCCGCCTCGGCCGCGGCCTCGGGCCCGAGCTGCCCGCGGTTGTTCCGCCCGTCGGTCAGGAGCACGACGACGCGGCTCTTGGCCTGCGAGTCGCGCAGCCGGTTGACCCCCGCCGCCAGGCCCATCCCCAGCGCCGTGCCGTCCTGGTCGCGCGGGGCGAAGTCCACCTCGTCCAGGTGCTGGCGCAGCATCGCGTGGTCGAGCGTCAGCGGGCAGCGGGTCACCGCCACGCCGGCGAAGACCACGAGCCCGATGCGGTCCGACGGCCGGCCGGCGACGAACCGCGCCACGGTCCGGCGCGCCTCCTCCAGCCGGTTGCCGGGAAAGTCCTGGGCCATCATCGAGGTCGAGACGTCGAGCACGAGCACGATGTCGACGCCCTGGGTCGTCACCGACCGGATCTCCTCGCCCGCCTGGGGCCGGGCCAGGGCGGCGGTCACGAGCAGCAGCAGCGCGGCGCGCAGGGCGGGCAGGGCGCGGTCCAGGCGCTGCCAGGGCGTGATCCCGATCCGCATCCGGGCCTCGGCGGCGGGCAGCCGCAGGCGGGCGTCGCCGCCGGCGCGCCGCCGGGCCATGGCCCACGCCGCTCCCAGCGCGGCCGCGCCGAGCAGCAGCCACAGCGGGCTCGCGAAGCGGAACATCACGCGGCTCCGGAGGCCGTCGCGGCCGGGCGCGGCTTGGTTGCGTCCACGATGCGATAGGCGCGCTCCACCGCCTCCCGGCAGTCCTCGGCGCCCGGCCAGTGGCGCGCGAACTTGACCCGGTCGCAGCTCGCGAGCAGGTCCTCGATCGCGGCGAGCGATTCCGCCGCGACGCCCGACTGCCGCAGCCACGCCGGGACCTCTTCCGTCGTCCGCTCGAGGAGCGCCACGCGGAAGCGACCCGCCAGGTAGAGCTTGACGATGCGCGACAGCTCGGCGAAGAACCGATCGACCTGCCCCTGCTCGGCCAGCCGCCGCTCGAGCAGCTTCTGCAGCTCGGCGTAGATCCAGGCGTCGGGCGCGATCCGCCGGAACGGATCGTCCGGCGGCGGCACCGCCGCGAGCCGCGCGCCGTAGCGTCGCACGAGCCACCACAGCAACAGCGCGGCGGCGAGCAGCCCGGCCACGACGGCGGCGGCGGCGGCGAGCACGCCGTAGTCGGCGGGGAGGCTCACCGGGGGCTTGATCTCGGCCAGGGCCGGATCGGCTTCGGCCGGATCGAGCACGCTCAGGATCTCGATCGAGCGCGGCTCGGTCGCGAGCGTCAGCGGCTCGGCTCCCGGGCGCAGGACGCGGAGCGTGACGGCCGGCAGCTCGAGCCGGCCGGTGCGGAACGCCGCCAGGCGACCCTCCCACACCCAGCGCCGCGGGGTGCGTCCCGGCTCCGGCTCGCTCCACGCCTCGTCCACGACCGCGAACGGCCCGAGCCGCGGCCCGAGCGCGCGCCGCTCCGGCTCGGCGCCCTCCGCCGCCACCTCGATCGACAGCCTGAGCGCGATCGGATCGCCGACGCTCGCCTCGGTCGCCCCCAGGTCGAGCGTCACCCGTGCCCCGGGCTCGTCCGCCGCGAGCGCCGCGCCGGCCGCAATCGCGAGCAGCGCGATCAGCGCCGGAAGCCGCCCCATGCTCAGCCGCCCGCCATCGCCACGCGCCGCGCGCGCTCGCGGAAGAAGCGCTCGATCGGCGCGTCGTGTGGCTCTCCGGTCGACAGCTCGAGCAGGTCGACGCCCGCCCGTCGCATCCCGCGCCGCAGCTCCTCCGCCTCGCGCCGCGCCAGCTCGGCGTAGGCCCGTCGGAACGCCGCGCTCCCGGCGTCGATCAGGCCGCGCGCGCCGCTCTCGGGGTCCTCGACCGCGATCAGCCCGACCGGCGGCAGGCTCTCCTCGCGCGGATCGCGGACCGCGATCGCCACCACGTCGTGCTTGCGGGCCGCGACGCGCAGCGTCCGCTCGTAGCCCGTGTCCTGGAAGTCCGAGATCAGGAACACGACCGCGCGCTTCGTCACCACCCGGCGCACGTACTCCAGCGCCGGACCGATGCGGGTGCCCGCGCCGACCGGCGCCGCCGCCAGGACCTCGCGCAGCACGCGCAGCGCGTGCTCACGCCCCTTGCGCGGCGGGATGAAGGTCTCGACCCGATCGGTGAACAGCACCAGCCCGACGTGGTCGTTGTTGCGGATCGCGGAGAAAGCGAGCAGCGCCGCGACCTCGGCCGCGAGCTGCATCTTGGTCGAGCGATCGGTGCCGAAGCGCGCCGAGCCGCTGGCGTCGACCACGAGCAGCACCGTCAGCTCGCGCTCCTCGGTGAAGACCTTGACGAACGGGTGTCCCATCCGCGCCGAGACGTTCCAGTCGATCGTCCGCACGTCGTCGCCCGCGCAGTACTCGCGCACGCCGGCGAACTCCATGCCGCGGCCGCGGAAGATCGAGTGGTAGGAGCCGGCCAGGCTGTGGTCCACGAGCCGCCGCGTGCGGATCTCCAGCCGGCGGACGCGCCGCAGGACGTCCCGTGGGTTCACGGCACCTCCACCGCGTCGAACACGCGCTGCACGATCTGGTCGGGCGTGACCGCCTCGGCCTCGGCCTCGAACGACAGGATCAGCCGGTGTCGCAGCACGTCGGGACCGACGGCCTTGACGTCCTCGGGCGTGGTGAAGCCGCGGCCCTTGATGAAGGCGTGGGCGCGGGCGGCGGCGACGAGGTACAGCGTGGCGCGCGGCGAGGCCCCGTACTGCAACAGCCCGTCGAGCTCCAGCTTGTAGCTGCGCGGGTCGCGCGTGGCGTGCACCAGCCGCACCGCGTAGTCCTTGATCCGATCGTCGACGTAGATCGCGTGCATCGCCTCGCACGCCCGCTCCAGCTCGGCCAGGTCGACGACCGGGCTCGCCTCCGGTGTGCGGGCGACGCTCATGCGGTCGAGGATCTCGCGCTCCTCCGCGAGCGTCGGGTAGTCGAGCTTGAGCTTGAGCATGAAGCGGTCGACCTGCGCCTCCGGCAGGGGGTAGGTCCCCTCCTGCTCGATCGGGTTCTGCGTGGCCAGCACCAGGAACGGCTCGGGCAGCGCGAACGTCGTGTCCCCCAGCGTGACCTGGCGCTCCTGCATCGCCTCGAGCAGCGCCGATTGCACCTTGGCCGGGGCGCGATTGACCTCGTCGGCCAGGACGAAGTTGGCGAACAGCGGCCCGCGGCGGGCGGTGAAGTTCCCGTCCTTCTGGTTGTAGACGAGCGTTCCGGTGAGGTCGGCCGGCAGCAGGTCGGGCGTGAACTGGATCCGCTGGAACGAGGCGTGGACCGCGGCGGCGACCGAGCGCACGGCGAGCGTCTTGGCCAGCCCGGGCACGCCTTCGAGCAGCAGGTGACCGCGGGCCAGGAGACCGATCATCATCCGCTCCAGCAGGTAGCGCTGGCCGACGATCACGCTGCGCACCTCGGTCAGCAGGCGCTCGATGACCTGCGCCTCGCGCTGCACCCATTCCTGAACGCTCGCCACGTCCTTCTGCATCCGGACCTCCTTGCTTGGCTGGGTCGCACGACGGCGGCGCGCCGTGTGGCTCCGGCGGATCGCGCCGGCCCGAGGCCTCGGGAACGGTGGCGTCCGGCCGCCCGCACGGGCCCCCGGAGTCAGCCGACCGTCAGCCGTGAGCGTCGAACCCGACGATTCTAGGAACGGGTCGCGGGGCTGTCAAACCCGCGGGCGGCGGGCGGCGGGATCAGCCGAGGTGCCGCTCGACCAGGCGCCGGATCCGCTCCTTCGGCGCGGCTCCGACCAGCTGATCGACGACCTTCCCGCCCTTGAACACGAGCAGCGTGGGGATGCTGCGGATGCCGAAGCGGTTGACCAGATCGCCGTTCTCGTCGATGTTGACCTGGGCCATGTGCGCCCGGCCGTCGAACTCGCGAGCCAGCTCCTCGATCAGCGGAGCCACGACCTTGCACGGTCCGCACCACGCGGCCCAGAAGTCGACTAGAATGGGCCCCGCGAGCCTGGTGAGCTGCTCGTCGAAGTTGGTGTCGTTGAGCGTGAGGATGTCTGCGTTGGCCACCCGCGCCTCCGTCGGCCGCCGGTCCGGCGCCGCCGGTCGCGTGCGCCGGCGCCGCGGTCGGTGCGGGGCGGCACTATAGCATGCGCCCCGCGTCGGGCGGCACTCGCCCGAGCGCTAGGCGCCGCGCACTCGGGCAGCATTTCCTCGTCGACGTTCGCGCCGTGGCCCGTATCGTCGCGGCCCTCGACCCGCGCAGCGGCGACCCGGTGCTCGAGATCGGAGCGGGTCGCGGTGCGCTGACGGAGCGACTGCTCGCAGCCGCCGGCCGCGTGGCGGCGGTCGAGGTCGACCGCAGGTTGGCCGCCGCGCTCCGCGCACGGCACGCCCCCGAGAGCCTGGCGCTGTTCGAAGGCGACGTCCTGCGGCTCGACCTGTCGGAGGTGGCGCGCGCGTTGGGCCACCCCGCGAGCACGCCGCTCCTCGTCGTGGGGAACCTGCCCTACTCGCTTTCCAAGCCGATCGTCCAGCGGCTCGTGCGCGAGCGCGCGCGGGTCGCCCGCGCGGTGCTGATGTTCCAGCGCGAGGTCGCGGCGCGCCTGACCGCGGCACCGGGCGGCGCGAGCTACGGGCCGTTCGGGATCCTCGCCGGTCAGTTCTTCGAGATCGAGCCGCTGTTCGACCTGGCGCCGGCGGCGTTTCGCCCACCTCCCGCGGTCCATTCGCGGGTCACGCGCTGGATCCCGCGTCCGTCGGCGCCGAGCGCCGAATGCGAGCGGCGGCTCCGCAGCTGCCTGGCCGCGTGCTTCGCGGGGCGGCGCAAGACCGTGCGCAACAACCTGCGTGCCGCACTCGGCGAGCGGCAGGCGGACGCGCTGCTCGACGCGGCCGGTGTGGACGGCGGCCTTCGAGCCGAGGACCTGGGGCCGCCCACGTTCGTCCGGCTCGCCGCGACGTGGCCGGCCGGCGCGGGCCGCTGACGCTCGCGACGACTCATCTTTGTTATACTCCGCCTCCCGTGCTCCCCTTCGGAACCGGTGCTCCAAGAACGGCCCGCACCCCGCGCGGCGCTTCGTCCTGGGCCGGGGCTGCCCCCCGCCTCGCGCGTGCCGGGCCCTCGCGCCCGTGCGGCACCCCACGGCGAGGCCCGGCGTGAGGGCCGAGACCGGCGCCGCCGCCGCGGACCGCGGGACCGCTCCGCACGCCCCCGCCTCCCACCTCGAGGTGATCGCCCTCGGAGGCCTCGGCGAGTTCGGGATGAACATGACGGTCTACCGCTGGGGAGGCGACTGCCTCGTGGTCGACGCCGGGATGATGTTCCCCGGCTCCGAGCACCTCGGCGTGGACGTGGTGATCCCCGACATGTCGTTCCTCGACGACTGCGGCACGCTCCACGCCATCGTCCTGACGCACGGCCACGAGGATCACATCGGGGCGCTGTCCTATCTGCTCGCACGGCGCGATCTGCCGGTCTACGCGACCCCGTTCACGGCCGGCCTGGTCGAGCGCCGGCTGACCGAGCACGGCATCGCCGCCGGCCGCCGGATCCTCCCGCTGCCGGCGGCCGGCGAGGCCTCGCGGCTCGGCCCGTTCGTGCTCGAGACGATCACCGCGGCCCACTCGATCCCGCAGGCGCGGATGCTCGTGCTGCGCACGCCGGCCGGGATCGTGGTCCACACGGCCGACTTCAAGCTCGACCCCAGCCCGCTCGACGAGGAGGGGACCGACCTGGCGCGGCTCGCGGCGATCGGCGGGGAGGGCGTGCTGCTGCTGCTCTCCGACAGCACCAACGCCGACCGGCCCGGCTTCACCCCCGGCGAGCGCAGCGTGGTCGCGGCGCTCGATCGCCTGCTCGCCGGCGCGAGCGGCCGCGTCGTGGTCACGACCTTCTCCAGCCAGATCCAGCGCATCGGCGCGCTCGGCCGGCTGGCGGCTCGCCACGGACGCCGGCTGGCGCTCGCCGGCACCTCGCTGCAAGGGCACGCCGAGGTGGCCGATCGTCTCGGCCTGCTGCGGCTGCCGCCCGACGTCCGCGTCGGGCTCGAATCGGCCGGCGAGATCGAGCCTCGCCGGCTGCTCGTCATCGCCGGCGGCTCGCAGGGCGAGCCGATGTCGGCGATGGCGCGCATCGCCGTCGGCAAGCACCGGCACGTCGCGATCGGCGAGGGCGACCTCGCGATCCACTCCGCGCGCGAGATCCCCGGCAACGAGAAGAGCATCGGGCGGATGATCAACCACCTGATGCGGCGCGGGGCCGAGGTCGTCAGCGCGCGCGACGCCGCGGTGCACGTCTCCGGCCACGCGTCGCAGGACGAGCTGCGGCTGCTCTTGCGGCTGCTGCGACCGCGCTTCTTCGTGCCGATCCACGGCGAGTACCGGCAGCTGCGCGCCCACGCCCGGCTGGCGGCGGAGGCCGGGCTCGACGCCGGCCGGATCTGCCTCGCCGACACGGGGGACGTGATCGCCGTCGGTCCGGCGGCGATCGGCATCGGCGGTCGCGTCCGCGTCGGCCAGGTGATGATCGACGGGACGCTCGAGGAGATCGACTGGACCGTGCTGCGCGACCGGCGCCGCATCGCCGGCGACGGCATCGTCGTCCCGGTCGTGGCCGTCGACCGCGCGAGCGGCTCGGTCAACGCCCTGCCCGAGATCATCGCGCGCGGCTTCGGGCCGATCGGCGAGCACACCGACGACGAGCTGATGCTCGAGGCGCGGCAGGTGGTCGCCGCCACGCTGCGCGACGCTTCGCCGGAGGAGCGGACCGACGAGGGCCTGCTGCGGGCGCGGGTCCAGGGCGACCTGCGCCGCTTCCTGCGGCGGCGCACCCAGCGCCAGCCGCTGGTGATCCCCGTGATCGTGGAGCTGTAGCCGGATGAAGCGCCTGCTCGAGCGCGTCCGCTCCGTGCGCCACGTGCGCGAGGTCGCCGGCCTCTTGCTGCTCGCGGCCGCGCTGGTCACGCTGCTGGCGCTCGCCTCCTACAGCGCGAGCGATCCGAGCTGGTTCACGCACCGGCCGGACGGGCTTCCGGTGCAGAACCGTCTGGGACGCGTGGGAAGCGCGCTGGCCGAGGCGCTGCTGCAGCTGCTCGGCACCGCGGCGCTGCTCGTCGCCCCGGCGCTCGGGCTCGCCGGGCTGCGCTGGCTGGGCCTGGGCGGGCCCGCGGCCAGCCGCCTGCGGCGCGCCGGCCACGTCGTGCTCGTGCTCGCGCTGTGCGCGCTGCTCGACCTGATCTACGGGGAGATCGCCTACGGCGGCGACCGGTTCGCGGCCGGCGGCTACGTCGGTCGCCGCACCGCCGGTCTGCTGCGTGCCCTGCTGAACCCGACCGGAGCGCTGCTCGTCTCCGGCACCGCGCTCGTCGTCACGACCCTGCTCCTGACCCGCGTCTCGCTCGTCGAGACGCTGCGCCGGGCGGGAGGCCCGGCGCGGGCCGCGGGCGCCGCGCTGCGCGGCACGGTCGCGCGGTGGCTGGCCTCGCGGCGGGCGGTGCCGGTGGCGGAGCCCACCGCCGTCGCCCCCGGCTCGACGCAGCCGATCCCGGCCGAGCGCGCGCCGCGGCAGCCCGCCGTCGACGTCCCGGCGGCCGACGCCCCTCCCCCCGAGCCGGCCCTCGGCCCGCCCGCACCGGCTCCGCGCCGGCGCACGCTCGAGCCGCCGCGGCAGCCGGCGCTGCCGCTCGAGGGCGGCTCGCCCGGCTACGCCCTGCCTCCGGTGGAGCTGCTGCAGGAGCCCGAGGTGCAGTCGATCGAGGGCGAGCAGGAGCTGCTCGATCGGGCGCGGCTGATCAGCGACAAGCTGAAGGAGTTCGCGGTCCTGGGGACGGTCGTGGCGGTCCACCCCGGGCCGGTCGTCACGACCTTCGAGTTCAAGCCCGAGGCCGGGATCAAGTACTCGCGCATCACCGCGATGACCGACGACCTGTCGCTCGCCCTGCGCGCCGAGTCGGTGCGCATCGACCGCATGTCGGGGCGCGCCACGGTCGGCATCGAGGTGCCGAACCGCAGGCAGGAGACGATCTATCCGCGCGAGCTGTTGGCCTCCGAGCGCTTCCGCAGCGCCCGCTCCAAGCTGACCCTGGCGCTGGGCAAGGACATCAGCGGCGAGGTGTTCGTCGCCGACTTGGAGCGGATGCCGCACCTGCTGATCGCCGGCGCCACCGGCTCCGGCAAGTCGGTCGGGCTGAACGGGATGATCGCCAGCATCCTGTACAAGGCGACTCCGGCCGACGTGCGCTTCATCATGATCGACACGAAGATGATCGAGCTCGGCCTGTACGCCGAGATCCCGCACCTGCTGGTCCCGGTCGTGACCGACCCCAAGCAGGCCTCGACCGCGCTGCAGTGGGCCTGCCGCGAGATGGAGCGGCGCTACCGCAGCCTGGCGTCGGTCGGCGTGCGCAACATCGCGCAGTTCAACGAGTTCCTGGCGAAGAACCCGGGGCGGACGATGGACGACCCGCGCGGCGGGGATCCGATCCCGCTGCACGCGCTGCCGCTGATCGTGATCGTGATCGACGAGCTGGCCGACCTGATGCTGGTCTCCGCCGCCGACGTCGAGGAGTCGATCCTGCGCCTGGCGCAGATGGCCCGCGCCGTGGGGATCCACCTGATCATCGCCACGCAGCGGCCGTCGGTCGACGTGATCACCGGCACGATCAAGGCCAACTTCCCCTCGCGCATCGCGTTCCGCGTGGCGCAGCGAGTCGACTCGCGCACGATCATCGACCAGCAGGGGGCGGAGCACCTGCTGGGGCGCGGCGACATGCTGCTCTTGTCGAGCGGCTCGTCGCGGCTGCGCCGCGTGCACGGCGGGCTGATCAGCGAGGCCGAGCTGACCCGCATCACGTCGTTCGTCAAGAAGCACGCCCGGCCCGAGTACGACGAATCGGTGCTGCGCGAGACGGAAGCCGAGGGCGAGGAGGCGCTCGACGACGAGGCGCCGGACGAGATGTACCTCAAGGCGGTGCGGACGGTGATCCAGGACGGCAAGTGCTCGATCACGCTGATCCAGCGCCGCCTGCAGCTCGGCTACGCGCGCGCGGCGCGCATCGTCGACCGCATGGAGCGGGCCGGGGTGGTCGGCCCGGGCGAGGGCAGCAAGCCGCGCGAGATCCTGGTCGGCCCGGAGTTCCTCGACGGGCTGGCCGCGCAGCCCGAGCGCGGCGCCCGCCCCTGAGCGCGCCGGCGCGGGTCGCCCTGCCTGCGGTCGATCGTGGTGCCCGGGGGTCTCGTGCAGGATCGCGGGAACGGATCCGCGGCGGTCCGGCGCGTCGCGCTCGCCGCGATCTTGCTCGTGGCGGCCGCCGCCCGCGTCGCCTACGCGCTGCAGATTCGATCCGGTCCGCTCGGCGCGCAGCACCGCTGGGCGGAGACGGACATGGCCTACTTCGATGCCTGGGGCGGGCGGATCGCCGCGGGCGACCTCCTCAGCCGTCACGTGGCGCCGCCGCTCCACGAGTGGCACCTCCTCGTCGCCGAGGCCTACCGGGCGCGCTACCCGCACGACGCCGTACCGCCGGAGGGGGGGCTCGCGCCGGACGCGTCGCTGTGGGACCGCTGGGCCGGACGGGGCCGCTTCTACCAGGAGCCGCTCTACGCCTATCTGCTGGGAGGCGTCTACGCCCTCTTCGGACGCGAGGCATTGGCGCCGATCGCGATCCAGCTCGTCCTCGGAGTCGTGGCGATCGGCCTGCTCGTGCGCGGGACCGAGCTGCTGCTCGGAGCCGACGTCGCGCTCGTGGCGGGCGGCATCGCCGCACTCTACGCTCCCCTGCTGTACTTCGAGGGGCTGCTGCTCCGCGAATCGCTGATCGTGCTGGCCGGCTTCGCGCTGCTGCTCGCGGCGCTGCGCGCGCGGTCGGCGGGGAGCGTGCGCGCGTGGCTGGGCTGCGGCGCCGTGCTGGGGCTCGCGATCTGCCTCAAGAGCCACTTCGCCCTGTTCGGGATCGGTCTCGCCGCGGTCGGACTCGGAGGCTCCCCCCGCGGCTCGAACGGTCGTCGGCTCGGGGCCTTCGCGCTCGGCGTGGCGCTCGCGCTCGCGCCGCTCGCCGCGCGCAACGCCGCGGTGGGCAGCCCGCTGCTTTCGACCTCGAGCATGGGCGGGATCAACTTCCTGCTGGGGAACGCCCGCGACCCCGGGGCGGACGTGACCGACTTCCGCGCGTCGCACTTCGCGCCGATCGTCCACGCGACGGAGGGCCGCTTCCTGGCGACCGTCGCGGCGACGGTCCGGACGCACGACGGCCCGCTCGGCTGGCTCGCCCTGCTCGCGCGCAAGCTCGACCGGTCGCTCCACGGGCGCGAGGAGGCGGACAACGCGAGCTTCTACGCGAGCCGCCTCGAAGCCCCGGTCCTGCGGGCGTTGCCCTTCACGTTCTACGCGCTCGGCCCGCTGGGTCTCGCGGGCCTGGTCCTGGCGGTGCCGCGAGCGCGCCGGATCTGGCCGTTGCTCCTGCTCCTGCTCACGCAGCTCGCGGTGCCGGTCCTGTTCTTCCCCCGCGATCGCTTCCGGCTCCCGTTCGCCGCCTGCCTCCTGCCCTTCGCCGCGCTCGCGATCGTCCGCTGCTGGGACTGGGCACGCTGCCGGAGGTGGGGAGCGCTCGCCCTCGCGCTCGGGCTCGTCGGGGCCGTCGCGCTGTGGACGGGGCGATCGCTCCCCGGGGGTCGCGCCCCGGTGCGGCCGATCCATTACGTGGTCCCGTTCGAGACCTACTGGAACCCCGCCGTCCTGCGACTCGAGCGCGAGGGGGATCCGGCCGCTGCGGCCGATCTCCTCGGCCGCGCGCTCCGCACCTCCCGCGGCCGGCTCGACACGATTCTCGGCACGGCGGGGCCGCTCCCCGAGGAGGATGCCGACCTGGCGCTGTTCTTCGCCGGCGTGCGGGAGCGGCGGGCCGAGCTGCTGGCACGGGCCGGGCGGGAGATCGAGGCCGGGGAGGAGCGCGCGCGCGCCGCCGCGCTGCGGCTCGCCTCCCGGCGCCGCGGCTCCCGACTGCCCGAGCCTCCTCGCTGACGGGCCGCTGCCGGTTCGCTCGCCGGCTTCAGCCGCGAGCCGGCGGCCGCCGCAGGAGTGCCACGGCGATCAGGGCGCACGCCGCCAGCGTCGAGACCACGAGGCCCTGCCGGACCTCGCGCGGCTCGTAGCGCATCTCCAGCACGTGGCGGCCCCGGGGAAAGGCGATCGCCCGCACCAGGACGTCGGCCGCCAGGAGATCCGCCCGTGCCCCGTCGATCGCCGCGACCCAGCCGGGATCGAACGCGTCGGCGACGACGAGCAGCGCCGGCCCGTCCGCCTCCGCCTCCACGCGGATCCGGTTCACGCCGCGCTCCACGCCGAGCACGCGCCCGTCCGCGGTCGCGGGTGGACTCTCCGCCTCGACCACCACCGTCGCGGGATCGGCCGCGACGGTGCGCAGCCGGGCGAGCGCCTCGTCGAGGCTCGCCGCGGCGATCGCTTGCTCGGCAAAGCCGGCCCACGGGCGATGGGGAACGGCGAAGGCGCGCACCCGCCCGCCGGGCGGAAGCGCGATCTCCTCCGCTCCGGCGGTCGCCCCCGCGACCGTCGCGGCCTCGTCGGGCATGTAGGGCGGCGCGGGAATCACGACGTGGGTGACGCCGTAGCGGCGCACGCCGGCCGCGCGCAGCGCCGCGACGAGCCGTACCGGCTTGACGCCGCTGTACAGGTCCACGTTGTCCACCCGGGCTCCGACGTTGAACGACTCGACACCCGTCCCCGCTGCGAGCGACGCCTCGGCGTCGAGGCAGTCCGGGTCGGCCTGCGGCTCGCCCCGCGGATCGAGCGGCGTGTACAGGCGGGGGCCCGGCGGCGGCGCGGCGAGGGCGGGCGGCGCGGCCTCGATCCCGGGCCCCACGTGGAGCGCGAAGGGCGCCGCGCCGAGTCCGGCGAGGAACACGAGCGCCGCGGCGGACAGCCGTCGAGCCCCGGGCTCGATGCGTGCCGCGAGCCACGAGAAGGCGGCGACCGCGAGGCATGCCGCCGCGCCGAGCAGCAGCGAGAGCAGGACGCCGCGGCGCACGGCAGGCGGCAGCTCGATCCGCCCGAACGCGACCCCGGCGAGCGCCAGCGGGACGATTCCCAGCGCGACGAGCGGGAGCCGTCGCGCCGGCCGCGCGGCGACGGCGTCGATCCCGAGCGCGGCCGCGGCGCACAGGAACAGCGTCGCGGGCGTGACCAGCTTCTCGGCATAGCGGAACGCACCCCATACCGGGATCCGGCGGGTCACGCTCTCCGCCCCGAGCGCGGGTCCGAGGGCCAGCCACAGGCAGCCGAGCGCGAGCACGACGGCGAGCCGGCCGGCGCGCGAGCGGATCGCGGCCAGCACGGCGAAGGCCAGCACCGGCGCTCCGATGAACACGCTCGGCGAGAAGGGCAGCGCCCAGTACGACCGGGGGGCGAGCGCTTCGTACAGCGGCGCCCGACACGGGCCGATGCGCCCGACGAACAGGCCGGGGGCCCCGATCTCGACCAGCCGCGCGGGGAGCAGCGCCCACTGCGAGCGCAGCGCCGGGTCGACTCCCTGGGCGCGCTCGCTCGCGCGGAAGAAGTGCCACGAGGGCACGAGCTGCACGCCGGCGAGGGCCAGGCCGAGCGCCGCGTGCGCGCCCGCCGTCGCGAGGCCGCGCCATCCGCCACGGTGAAGCGCCAGGGTCAGACCCCCGGCCAGCGACAAGCCCAGCGACTGGACCTCCCCGCACAGCGCCGAGAGCGCGATCCCGAGCGCCGCCGCGACCCCGCCCCACGCGTCGTCGGGGTCGGCGGCGCGCCGTAACCCGGCGATGCCCCACGGCATGCTCGCCGCGCCGGCGAGGTAGACGAGGTTCCCCGTCGCACCGAGCACCATGCCCGACGACGCGTAGCCGAGGCCGCCGGCCAGCGCCGCGACCCGCGAGCCGCCGAGGCTGCGCGCCAGCATGTAGGCGCCGAGCGCCGCCCCGACCACGTACAGCGCGAGCAGTCCGTCGATCGCGACCCCGGGCAGCAGCGCCGCGACGAGCGAAGCCGGGTGGAACACGCCGTGCAGCCCCTGGGCGAGCAGCGGGATCCCGGTGGCGTCGTGCGGGTTCCACAGCGGAATCCGCCCTTCGCGCAGGGCCTCGACCACGAGCCCGCGGACCGGCGCGTACAGCCGCGCCGTGTCGCGCCAGGCCAGCGTGCGGCCGGGATCGAGCAGGGCCGGGGCCAGCGGCACGAGCGACCCGAGCACGAGCACGGCGGCGACGATCGGCCGCGAAGGCTCGCGATCGTTCCACGCGACCTCGCGCACCGGCCCAACATACCACGCACCGTTTGCAGCCGGGCCGCGGCGCGCGGGGCTAGCCCGAGGCCGTCGTTTCGCGCGCCAGCGCCACCGTGATCGCCAGGTTCAGCCCCTCGGCCACGCGCTGCGGATCGCTCGCCGACAGGATCGCCCCGCACACGGCGACCCCGTGGGCGCCCGCGTGCAGCACCGCCGGCACCCGCGCCACCGCGATCCCGCCGATGCCGAAGACCGGCAGCGGCGCGACCTGCCGGCAGACTCGCTCCACCCACGCGAGCCCCTGCGGCGCCCGCCCGGGCTTGGACTCCGTGGGGAAGACCGTGCCCGCCACGAGATAGTCCGCGCCGTCCGCGAGCGCGGAGCGCAGCTCGGCCTCGTCGTGGACCGAGCGGCCGTGGAGCAGGCCGGCGGGACGCGTCTCGCCGAGGGCGGGTGCCGCCGCCGGAAGGTGCAGGCCGACGCCGAGCGCACGCGCCACGCCCAGGCTGCCGTTGACCACGAGCCTCACCTCGCTCGTGCAGGAATCCCGGATGCGCCGCGCGAGCGCGTACAGCTCGTCGTCCTTCAGGTCCGGCTCGCGCACCTGGACCAGCCGCACGCCCCCGCCGGCGGCCGCCGCGACGAGCGCGACGAGGTCACGCCCGCGGGTCCGCTTGCGGTCGGTGACCAGCATCAGCCGCGGCAGGATCGTCGCTGCCGTCACGCTCGTTCTCCTCGAGCCGGTTGCGGCCCGTGCCGGAGCGCAGCGATCGTTCGCCCGCGCCCCGCTCGCCCGCCGTGCCGATCCGGCCCGCGGCGGGCGACGAGGGCTCGGCCAGGAAGCGCCGCGGGATGCGGCCGGCGCGGAACGCGAGCCGCCCGGCCTCGGCCGCGTGGCGCATCGCGCGCGCCATCGTCACCGGATCGCGGGCCCGCGCCACGGCGCTGTCGAGCAGGACGGCGTCGCACCCCAGCTCCAGCGCCACCGCGACGTCCGACGCCGTCCCCACGCCGGCATCGACGATCAGCGGGAGCCGCACCCGCGAGCGGATCAGCTCCAGGTTGTGCGGGTTGCGGATCCCGAGGCCGGAGCCGATCGGTGCCGCGAGCGGCATCACCGCCACGCACCCGAGCTGCTCCAGCTTGGCCGCGGTGACCGGGTCGTCGCTGGTGTACGGCAGGACGCGGAAGCCCGCCGCGACCAGGGTCCGGGCGGCCTCGAGCAGCCCCTCGCAATCCGGCAGCAGGGTCTGTTCGTCCGCGATCACCTCGAGCTTGATCCAGTCGGTTCCCAGCGCCTCGCGCGCCAGCTCCGCAGTGAGCACCGCGTCGCGAGCGGCGAAGCAGCCCGCGGTGTTGGGCAGCAGCCGGTAGCCGCGCTCGCGGAGCGCGTCGTACAGGCTGGGGCCGCCGCTCGCCGGCTTGACCCGGCGCACGGCCACGGTCACGATCTCGCAGGCCGCCGCCTCGAGCGCGTCGAGCAACGCCTGGCGCGAGGGATAGCGCCCGCTGCCCAGCAGCAGCCGCGAGCGGAAGCGCTGCCCGGCGAGCTCCCAGCGCTCGGGCTCCACGCTCACCCTCCCTGCGTGGCGCCGACGACCTCGATCTCGTCGCCCGCGCGCAGCCGGTGGCCGCGCCAGCGCGCACGGCTCACCACCTGGCCGTTGACCGCGACCGCCAGGCCCGGCCGCTCCGCGCCGTAGCCGAGCTGGCCGAGGAACGCCGCCAGGTCGGCCTGCTCGAGCGCGAGCTGCCGCCCGTTGAGCGTGACGAACCCGCCGTCGCCGCTCGCGGTCATGGCCGACCCAGCGCCGGGACTCCGGCCGCGCTGCCGCGTCCGGGGACGAAGGGGCGGAGCGCCGCCGGCGCCTCGCCGCGCTCCAGCCAGTCGGCGAGGTGGTGCGCCGTCGCCGGCGCGAGGAGCACGCCGTTGCGGAAGTGGCCGTAGGCCAAGAACAGCCCGGGTAGCTCCGACTGGCCGATGACGGGCAGGTGATCGTCGAGCGCCGAGCGCAGGCCGACCGAGACCTCGCACAGCTCCGAGTCGTAGATCCCGGGCACGGCTTCCCGGCCGTGCCGCAGCAGATCGAGCACCGCACCGGCGGTCGGGGTCGCGTCGTATCCTGTCTCCTCCATCGTCGCGCCCACCAGCAGCTCGCCGCCGTCGCGCGGCACGAGGTAGACCCGCGGCGTGCGGACGACGCGCGTGAGCAACCGTGGGCCCCGCAGGCGGACGAGCTGCCCCTTCACCGGCCGGAGCCGCGGGGCCGCGAGCGGCGAGCGGATCCCGTCGCAGCTCCAGGCGCCCGCCGCGAGCACGACCACGGGAGCGTCGAACGTGAATCCGGCCCCGTCGCGCCACGTGCCGCTCACTCCCGCGACCCTGCCGCCGCGCTGCCGGATCTCCGTCACGCGCGCGCCGATCCGGATCGTGCCGCCGAGCATCGCGACCGCGGCTTCCAGCGCCCGCAGCAACCGTCGCGGGTCGACCTGGTGGTCCCCCGCGGCACGCAGGCCCCCCGTGACGCGGTGGCTGAGGTGCGGCTCGAGCGCCCGTGCCCCGGCCGCGCCGACGGGCTCGGTCACGAGCCCCTTGTCGCGCAGCACCGCGGCCAGCCGCTCCAGCTCGCCCAGGTCGTCGCGGTCGAGCGCGACCCACAGCGTCCCCTCGCGCTCCAGGCCGCAGCCGGCTGCCGTCAGCCGCTCGAGACCGGTCACGAATCCGGGATACCGCTCGAGGCTGTCGCACGCGAGGTCGATCAGGCACGGCTCCTCGACGTCGGCCTCGGAGATCGGCGCGAGCATCCCGCCCGCGGCGCCGCTGGCGCCGGCACCGGGCCGCTCGCGCTCGAGCACGACGACTCCACGCCCACGACGTGCGAGTTCGTAGGCCACGGACAGGCCGATCACACCCGCGCCGACGACGATGGCCGGCTCAGCCCGCGAACCCGGCATGCCGCCCATCGCGACCCTCCCGCAGGAACCGATCGATGCTCTCGCGGATCCGCGCCACCTCGGCCGCCGGATCGGGTCGGAGCACGACCGCCGACAACACGGCGACCCCGTGGGCGCCGGCCGCGAGCACCTCGGCGACGCGCTGCGCGTCGATGTTGCCGATCGCGATCACCGGCAGGCCGGAGGCGTCCACGATCCGGCGCAGCTCGACGAGCCCGAGCGCCGGGCGCGCGCTCTTCGAGGACGTGCCGAACACGGGCCCCACCCCGAGATAGTCGACGGGCGCGCTACGCTCGGCGCGAGCCTGCTCCAGCCCGTGCACCGTCCGCCCGATCAAGCAGGCGGGCCCCAGCAGACGGCGCGCCGCGCCGGGCGAGGGGTCCGAGTCGCCCAGGTGCACGCCGTCGGCGCCCGCCACCCGCGCCACGTCGACCCGGTCGTTGACGATCAGCCGGACGCCGCGATCCGCCAGCAGCTCGCGCATCCGCCTCGCCTCCGCCACGAGCCGCGCCGTCTCCCATCCGCGCTTCTCGCGGAACTGCACCGCATCCGCGCCGCCGTCGGCGGCTAGGCCGCACAGCTCGGCATGGGAGAAGCGGTCCTGGAGCGAGGCGTCGGTCAGGACGTGCAGCCTTCCGGGCTCGAGACGCGCGGTCATCGGCGCTGCTCGCGGGCACCGAGCCGTGCCCGCTCCGGCGGAGCGGCGGCGTGCAGGCGGTGCAGCGGATCGGCCGGCCCGCGGCCGAGCCGGCTCGGCAGCGCGTGCCGGATCGCCTCCGTCACGAGGCGTTTCGCCTCCGCCACCGCCTCCTCGAGCGGCGCGCCGAGGGCGAGGCGGGTCGCGATCGAGGCGGAGTGGATGCAGCCCGTTCCGCGCGGGTCGCGGCCCGGCAGGTACGGGCCGGCGAAGACGCGCACGCGGCGCGGCGTGACCAGCAGGTCGGTAGCGGGATGGGCCGCGAGGTGGCCGCCGGTGATCAGCACGGCGCGCGCGCCGAAGCCGAGGAGCGTCCGGGCGGCGCGCTCGGCGTCCTCGAGCGTGCGGATCTCGACACCGCTCAGCGCCTCCGCCTCGGGCACGTTCGGCGTGAGCAGCGTCGCGAGCGGGAACAGCTCGTCCCGCAGCAGCCCGAGACAGGACCGCGGCAGCAGCCGGGTCCCGCTGCCCGCGCACAGGACCGGATCGAGCACGTAGTGCCGCGGACGGTGACGGCGCAGGGCGCGGGCCACCGCGCGCAGCGGGGCCGCTCCGCCCAGCATTCCGGACTTGACCGCCGCGACCGGCAGATCGGCGAACACCGCCTCGAGCTGGCGCTCGACGATCGCCGGGCCGAGCACGGTCGTGGCCGCGACGCCCGCTCCGTTCTGCGCGGTCACCGCGGTCAGCGCGGTGGCGGCGAACCCGCCGCCGGCCTCGATCGCCCTCAGGTCGGCCTGGATCCCCGCCCCGCCGGAGCAGTCCGAGCCCGCGATGCTGAGGACGACCGGTCGCACGCGCCACGCTCCTGCCCGGGACGTTCCGTCCATGATAGCCTGGGCCGGCACGACACGTCATCATGCTCCGCGAGGTTCGCCGTGACGGAGGAACCCACACCGCGGCGCCGCTCGGCGGCGGTCGGGGCGCGGCCCGAGGACGACGCGCGACCCCGGCTCCACCCGCTCGAGTTCACGCGCTACGGCCGCCACCTGGTGCTGCCCGAGGTCGGCCTCGAGGGCCAGGCGCGGCTGCGGGCGGCGCGCGTGCTGGTCGTCGGGGCGGGCGGGCTCGGCTCGCCCGCGGCGCTGTACCTCGCCGCCGCCGGCGTCGGCCGTCTCGGACTCGTCGACGACGACCGCGTCGATCTCAGCAACCTGCAGCGGCAGATCCTCTACGGCACGGCCGACGTCGGCCGCCCCAAGCTCGAAGTCGCCCGCCGGCGCCTGGCCGACCTCAACCCGCACGTCACGCTCGACCTGCATCCGCTCCGGCTGTCCGCGGCGAACGCGCGGGAGGTCCTCGCCGGCTACGACGTGATCGTCGACGGCACGGACAACTTCGCCACGCGCTACCTCGTGAACGACGCCTGCGTGCTGCTCGGCCGGCCCGACGTGTACGGCAGCATCTTCCGCTTCGAGGCCCAGGTCGCCGTGTTCGGCGCCGCGGGCGGCCCGTGCTACCGCTGCCTGTATCCCGAGCCGCCTCCGCCGGGCGCGGTGCCGAGCTGCGCCGAGGGCGGAGTCCTCGGCGTGCTGCCCGGCCTGGCCGGCGCGCTCCAGGCCGCGGAGGCGATCAAGCTGATCCTCGGCCGCGGCGAGGCGCTCGTCGGGCGGCTGCTGCTCGTCGACGCCCTCGCGATGCGCTTCCGCGAGCTGCAGGTCCCGCGCGATCGCAACTGCCCGCTGTGCGGCGAGGCGCCGACGATCCGCGAGCTGCGCGACCTCGAGCCGGTCTGCGCCGCGCCGCCGCCGGATCCCGCGCTCGAGATCGAGCCCGAGGAGCTGGCGCGGCTGCTCGCGGCCGAGGTTCCGCCGCTGCTGCTCGACGTTCGCACGCACGAGGAGTGGGCGATCTGCCGCCTGCCGGGGGCGCGGCTCGTGCCGCTGGCCGAGCTGCCCGGGCGGCTCGCGGAGCTCGAGCCGGGGCGGGAGATCGTCGCTTACTGCCATCACGGCATGCGCAGCGCGCTGGCTGCGAGCTTGCTGAGGGAGCGGGGGTTCTCCGGCGCGCGCACGCTTTCCGGGGGCATCGACGGGTGGGCCGCTTCCGTCGACCCCTCCACTCCGCGCTATTAAGCGAGGCTTGCGGGGAGGTTTCCCTGCCCCCATGCAGCCGGCGGCCGCTCCGCGGCCGCGGCTGATGCGGGGCGGGGCCGCCCAGGGTTGCAGCGACGAGGCGGCCGCGGGGCGCGACGGAGGCGGCCGACGCCGGGGATCTCGCCCGGAGTCACGACTGCGGGGCGGCCGCTCCGCGGCCGCGGCTGATGCGGGGCGAGGCCGCCCCGCGCGGCAACGACGAGGCGGCCGCGAGGGCGGGACGGA